>ENA-UZXB01002090-UZXB01002090.1-metagenome-genome-assembly--contig:-Day-2-1m-contig-2090_pt1 | contig 41290 bp, 29 predicted proteins | sample MGYA00260339_ERZ794899 | MGnify/ENA metagenome assembly ERZ794899 | reverse complement strand
ACGTCGCCGTTTGCCTCAAGCAACCTACCCGTTCCCAACGCGGGACGCGCCATATGGAAACCTATTTGGTCTTGCTCCGAGTGGGGTTTACCTTGCCGCTACTGTTACCAGCAGCGCGGTGCGCTCTTACCGCACCCTTTCACCCTTACCTGTGTTCGCGAACGAACCATCGGCGGTCTTCTCTCTGCTGCACTGGCCGTAGGCTTTCGCCTCCCAGGTGTTACCTGGCACTCTACCCTGTGGAGCCCGGACTTTCCTCCGCGTTGCACCCTTAATGATCGCAAGCGAACATCAGAGAAATCAACACAGCGACTGCCTGGTCAACTCGGGCGGAATAATAGCACAGCTATGGGGATGTTATGAGCGTTTGTTGGTAGTCATCCCGGGGGCGATAACGCTTTGTTAGCTCGAACGAATGTGAAAGGGCAGGAGTCAGGTGGTGAGATCTCTCGTCGCTGCGCTCTGTCGAGATGACATAGATAGGGGTTGTCGAGATGACTTGGATAGGGATTATCGAGATGGTATAGATTTTGATTATCGAGATGACATAGATAGGGATTGTCGATATGACTTAAATCTCAGTTGTCGAGATGGCATAAACAGGGGCTGCCGTAGCCTCAGAAAAGAACCTTGTCATCTCGAACGCATGTGAGAGATCTTAGACATCCGGCAGTGAAATCGCTCTTCTCCTCGCTGCGCTCTGTCGAGATAACATAGGGCAGAATTACTGGGATGACAGGCAAAGCGACCATCACTCTTTTAACAGTGCATGCCCCTCCGGCAACTGCCGCGATAACCACAGTGCCAACTTATGGCGCATATTCGGATCGCTAATATTCTCTTTCGCCAATGGCTGAATAAGCTTATCTTCCACCAACACCTTATAGATAAACTCAACCTTGAGCTTCACCGAGTCAGTCTCTTCTATCTCGCCGTAGGCCCGCTTCTTGGCATACACCGCACCGACCTGAAGTGCCTTTTTAAACAACTCAGCTTCATTGGGTAGCTTTGACATTGCACAGCCTCCTGGCTATCTAGTTTGGCTAGTCTATTAGATTAATCGACAAATTTCCGTGCGTTTCTGAAGATACGCATCCAGGCACCATCTTCACCCCAGTCATCTGGATGCCAAGAATTCTGCACTGTGCGATACACTCGCTCAGGGTGCGGCATCATCAATGTGGCGCGGCCGTCGCTGCTGGAAACACCGGTAATACCATCTGGTGAACCATTGGGATTGGCCGGATAAGTGGCCGCAATTTGGCCCTGATTATTAAGGAAACGCATGGCTACCTGATTGCTTGCCAGCAAGCGATCCATAGCCTTCTGTGAAGAGAACTCCGCACGCCCCTCGCCGTGAGAAATAGCAATCGGCATATGGGATCCCGCCATACCCTGCAAGAATATAGAGGGCGACTCTTCAACCCGCACTAACGAGAAACGCGCCTCAAACTGCTCCGAGTGATTGCGCACAAAACGCGGCCATAGCTCGGCACCGGGAATCAATGTCTTGAGGTTGCTGAGCATCTGACAACCATTGCAAACACCGAGACTAAAGCTATCCGGACGCTGGAAAAAGGTCTGAAACTGGTCGCGAATCTGCTCATTAAATAACACTGTTTTGGCCCAGCCTTCACCGGCACCCAAAACATCACCATAGGAGAAACCGCCACAGGCAATTACACCGCCAAAGTCACTCAACTGTCGACGGCCGGCCAGCAGATCACTCATATGGACATCCACTGCATCAAAGCCAGCGCGATCAAATGCCGCGGCCATCTCCAGATGACTGTTGACGCCCTGCTCTCGCAAAATCGCCACAGCGGGCCTAACACCAGAATTTATATAGGGTGCAGCTATATCGTCGCTGGGGTCATAACTCAGGTTCACCGACAGACCCGGATCATCACTGGCAATATTATCGAACTCTTCCCAGGCGCAGTCCGCATTGTCACGCAGCGCTGCCATACGATAAGAGGTCTCACTCCAAGTGCGCTGCAAATCTGCTCGCGAGCGCTTAAATAGAGGACTTTTCTTATTGATAATCTCAACAGTCTGGTGATTATTTAAACCGCCTAGCAGATGCACATCGACATCTGCATCGCTAAAGCGCTCAGCCACCGCATTAGTGTGCTCGGCCGACACTTGAATCACCGCACCTAGCTCTTCATTAAACAGCGCCGCGATTGGGTCCTCACCGAGGCCAAAGACATCTACAGAAATACCCACACGACCGGCAAATGACATCTCAACCAATGTGGCTAGCAGCCCGCCATCAGAGCGATCGTGATAGGCGATAATATCCCCCTGCTCGATTGATATCTGCATGGCATCAAAGAAATTTTTCAATAGCGCGGGATCATCTAAATCCGGTGCCGTATCACCCATCTGCTGATTCACTTGAGCGAGAATCGAGCCACCCATGCGCATGGCACCAGCACCCAAGTCAAGTAGTAACAACTGAGTTTCGCCAACATCGGTCCGCAGTTGCGGGGTAAGGGTTTTACGCACATCGAGAACGGGCGAAAAGGCGGTGATAATAAGCGACATAGGAGAGGTCACTGCCTTGTCTTCATCGCCATCAGTCCAGGTGGTGCGCATGGACATGGAGTCCTTGCCCACTGGAATAGTAATACCCAGAGCAGGACAGAGCTCCATACCCACCGCCTGCACCGCACGATAGAGCTTTTCATCTTCACCCGGGTGACCCGCCGCACTCATCCAGTTAGCCGAGAGCTTAATATCCTGCATCTGACCAATTCGCGCAGCCGCTATATTGGTAATCGCTTCACCAATTGCCATACGCCCTGAAGCCGGCGCATTAATCAACGCCAACGGTGTGCGCTCGCCCATGGCCATGGCTTCACCAGCAGTGCTGTCGTAAGTCACGGTAGTCACAGCACAGTCCGCTACCGGAACCTGCCAGGGACCCACCATCTGATCGCGAGCCACCATGCCCCCAACCGTACGGTCACCAATGGTGATTAAATAATTTTTACTGGCTACCGTGGGATGACGCAGCACCTGAAATACCGCGTCTTCAATATTGAGCTTAGCGGTGTCAAAAGGCTTGCCCTCAGCTTGCTCACGCTCGGCAACACGGTGCATCTTTGGCGCCTTGCCAAACAGTACCGACATCGGCAGATCCACCGGATCATTTTTAAAATAGCTATCGCTGACAATAATGGCTTCATCTTCAACAGCTTCCCCGACCACGGCCACTGGACAGCGCTCACGGTGACAGATTTCCAAAAAGCGCGTTAGATCACGAGGTTCGATTGCCAGCACATAGCGCTCTTGAGCTTCGTTGCACCAGATTGCCACCGGCGCCATGCCCGGCTCATCGTTGGGCACCTTGCGCAACTGGAAGTGGCCGCCAGTGCCGCCATCTTTAACCAACTCAGGCAGGGCGTTAGAGAGACCGCCAGCACCTACATCGTGAATAAAGGCAATAGGGTTGTTGTCACCCTGCTGCCAGCACTGATCGATCACCTCCTGACAGCGACGCTCAACTTCTGGGTTCATGCGCTGTACCGAGGCAAAGTCGAGATCCGCGGAACTGGAACCGGTTGCCATAGAGGATGCAGCTCCACCCCCGAGACCAATCAACATGGCTGGTCCACCGAGCACGATCAACTGAGCTCCGGGTTTAAATTCGGGCTTGTCGACATGGTCGGCGCGGATATTGCCGTAACCGCCAGCGATCATAATTGGCTTGTGATAGCCGCGACGCTGATTGTCAAAATCCACTTCAAAGCTGCGCATATAGCCACAGATATTCGGGCGACCAAATTCATTATTAAAAGCAGCGCCACCGATTGGCCCCTCAAGCATAATATCCAATGCCGAGACAATGCGCTCAGGCTTGCCGTACGCCTCCTCCCAAGACTGCTTATAGTTTGGAATATTAAGGTTGGAGACACTAAAGCCCACCAGACCCACCTTGGGCTTTGAACCGCGTCCCACTGCACCTTCATCGCGGATTTCACCACCGGAACCTGTGCCGGCACCGGCATAGGGAGAGATCGCAGTTGGGTGATTATGAGTCTCTACCTTCATCAGCAGATGCACCGGCTCTTGGCTATAGCCATAGAGCTTAGTCGCCGGATCTGGATAGAAGCGGCCACCCTCAGTGCCGACCACTACCGCGGCATTGTCCGAGTAAGCGGAGAGAACATTCTCACCGTTGACCTTATAGGTATTGCGAATCATGCCAAACAGAGAGTGCTCCTGATCTTCACCATCGAGGGTCCAGCTGGCATTAAATATTTTGTGACGGCAGTGCTCTGAGTTGGCCTGAGCAAACATCATCAACTCCACATCGGTGGGGTTGCGCTCAAGCCCCTTAAAGCTCTCAACCAGATAGTCTATTTCATCTTCGGCCAGAGCCAGACCCAGCTCAACGTTGGCTTTTCGCAGCGCATCAACACCACCGCCCAATGTATCGACACTGGTCACTGGCGCTGGCTCTTGGTGACTAAACAAAACCTCTGCCTGCTGCAGCTCTTCAAGCACGGTTTCAACCATACGGTCATGCAGTTCAGCACTTAGGTCAGCCAACTGCTGGGCAGTGAACAGTTCTTCGCCCTGCACATAGTAGGCAGTGCCACGCTCCACTCTAACAACCTGATCCAAACCGCAATTGTGAGCTATATCCGTGGCCTTGCTCGACCAGGGCGAAATCGTTCCAGGTCTTGGCACCACTAAAATAAGCTGCCCCACCGCAGACGTCTTTTCCTCTCGCGGACCATAGGTCAGCAGTGCCTGAAGCGTTTCCACCCTATTTTCGGAAAGCGGCTGGCTAAGCTCCGCAAAATGCACATATTCGGCGTAAACTGACACCGTAGAGGGCACAGTTTGCTGCAGAGTTGAAAGGAATTTTTTACGTCTAAAGGCAGACAGAGAAGGTGCGCCGGTGAGGATCATCATAGAGGCAGTGCTCGCAAAACTTTCGAATGAGAAAGCGCGCTATTCTAGCTGAAAAATCTGTCGGTAGGCAGATAGAATTGAGCAAAGCCTGTACAATTCTTTTAGCGACAGACATTTTGCAACGAATATCGTCTGTGATGCGCAAACAGTCATCTACAGCGGCTATTTAGAGCAGTCATATCGGGATATTTTGGAGAGCACTTTGCTCGGACTTTTTAAAAAGCTTTTAACTCGATTGCCTGTCAGCGCAAGACGCACTGGCACACGTATTACTTTGGCCTTTATCGCTGCATTATTTTTAATCTATTTTAGTAGCAGCACTCGCATCAGCGACCTCGAACAGGTTCAGCTCAGTGGCACCCTGCAGATGCTCACAGTGGACGGCCCAACCACCTATTATGAAGACGGCAGGGGTAAAAACGGCCTTGAGTACCTGCTTGCCAAAGCCTTTGCCGAAAGCCTCGGCGTGGAGCTAGTGGTGCGCTCTAAGCCTAACCTGCAAGCCTTGCTGCTCTCAGTGGGAGGTCCCGAAGGCAATTTTGCCGGCTCTAATATCACCATTACTGAGAGCCGCCGCAAGTCGCTGCACTTCAGCGACCCCTACCTCGAGGTCACACAATATTTAGTGTATCGCCGGGGCTCTGTGCGCCCACGATCTTTCGCGGACCTCGATGGTGAGTTATTAATTGTCAAAGGGTCTTCCCATAGCGAACAGGTCAAACACTGGGCCCGGCAATACCCGGAATTTAATTGGCGTGAAGACACAAACGTCGAAATGAGTGAATTACTGGGCATGGTTCACGACCGTGAAATCGCCTATACCGTAGTGGACTCACTGGCCTATCTGGTAAGCCGGCATATCTACCCCCAAGTGCGCAGAGCCATCGATATTTCCGATTCTCAGCCTGTTGGCTGGGCATTCCCACGCCATGGCGACGGCACCCTGCTCGCTGCAGCCAACCGCTTTCTTCGCGACTATAGCGCCAGCGGCGAATTGGCGGCCTTGAAAAATGACCTACTGGAACAGGCAGACAATTTTTCTGTGGCCGGCTCTCAGCGATTTGGTCAGTTAGTTAACAGCAGGCTACCCAGTTATGAACCGCTGTTTAAGCAGGCCGCAGAGCAATTTGGTTTCGACTGGCATTTGTTGGCCGCAGTGGCCTATCAAGAATCTCATTGGAATCCGAAAGCACGCTCGCCAACAGGGGTGCGCGGCTTGATGATGCTGACACTGACGACCGCTCGGGAAATGAAAATAAACAATCGCCTCGACCCTCAACAAAGCCTGACTGGCGGCGCCGCCTATCTGTCGAAACTCCGTTCTCGCCTGCCAAAGCGGATTAACGAACCCGACCGCACGCTGCTGGCTCTGGCGGCCTACAATGTTGGTTTTGGGCATATGGAAGATGCGCGCATTCTTACCCAGCGCAATGGCCAGGATCCAGATCAATGGGAGCATGTGCGGCAGCACTTACCCAAGCTGAGCAATAAACAATATTACCCCTCACTCAAGTACGGCTATGCTCGGGGCAATGAACCGGTGATTTATGTGGATAATATTCGCTACTACACGCGCTATTTAGAATTGCATGAACTGTCCCAGCAACTGGAACAGCAAAATGTAGACGACCAGCAGCCAATTAGTGAATGGGAAGATTCTGCACCCTCGTCACTCTAGAGCAGGTTTACTAAAGAGCAGGTTTACTAGAGAGCCGGTTGAGTCAAGAGCCTGTTGAATCAAGAGCCTGTTTAATCAAGAGCTTTGGGATTTCAGGGCTTTCTCTGCCGCTCGCTTAGCGCGAAAAAAGCCACTCATAATTGCCCCGCAGTGCTCAGCCAAAACACCCCCCTGCCATTCGATTGAATGATTGTAATGAGATTCATCCATCAGTCGCAGCTGGCTTTCCAGCGCACCAGCGCGAGGCTCTTTGGCACCAAAAAAAATCTTGCCTATACGGGCGTGGACCATGGCGCCGACACACATAGTGCAGGGTTCAATAGTGACATAGAGATCACAGCCACTGAGACGATAGTTGCCGAGGGTTTGTGCGGCATTGCGCAAAGCAATAATTTCAGCATGGCCGGTGGGATCGCAGCTGGTAATAGGTTGGTTGTAACCCTCACCAATCACTCTACCCTCTTTAACCACCAGCGCGCCAACTGGGACTTCTCCCACTGCAGCAGCCTGATGCGCAAGCTCCATCGCACGACCCATAAACTCTTCATCTAAAGACACATCAACACCTTTACTGGAAACTCACTATGTAGCCACGCGCCAATCGCGTAAACTCGAATTCTTTATAAAAAGCTATAATTCAAAACTAAAATTCTAAAATATGGTTCAAGGACCTACCACAAGCATGCCGACAAATAATAGCAACCTAAGTCCTGTGCAGCCGATCAGTATTAGCCCCGATTGGAAAGTGCAACTGAGTCAGGCGGTCACCTCTATAGATCAGCTGCTGAGCTGCCTAGATCTGACAACAGAGCAGCTCTCTACCAGCCAGCAGGCGGCCGCAGAGTTTGCCCTCAAGGTTCCTCGGCCGTTTATCCAGCGCATGCAACCGGGAAACCCCAGAGACCCATTGCTACTTCAGGTGCTGCCGGTTGCCGCCGAGATGGTACCCAGCCCAGACTACAATCAGGATCCCCTCGAAGAGAGCAAGCACAATCCTATTGCGGGCATTGTACATAAATACGCCAATCGACTGCTGCTGGTTATTAGCCCAGCCTGCGCAATCAACTGCCGTTACTGTTTCCGCCGCCACTTTCCCTACGATGAAAACCGCCAGAGCAAACAGCAATGGCAGACCGCACTGGACTATATTCGCAACGACAAATCGATTAATGAGGTGATTTATAGCGGCGGAGATCCTCTGGCAGCCAATGACACCTTTCTCAGCTGGCTAACCTCCGAAATAGCCGATATTGCCCATATCAAAAGGCTGCGTATACACACCAGACTACCAGTAGTGATTCCGGCTCGTATAGATCAAGGTTTTTTAAACTGGGCCACAGCCACCAGACTCAAACCCATTGTGGTGCTGCATATTAATCACGCTAATGAGATTGACGACGACGTCGCCGAGGCGATACAAAAATTAACTGGCGCGGGTATGCAGGTGTTAAATCAGTCGGTGCTATTGCGCGGAATTAATGACAGTGCTGAGACTTTGGCGGAATTGAGTGAACGGTTATTTGACTGCGGCGTAACGCCTTACTACCTACACCTCTGCGATCCGGTTGCCGGGGCGCAGCATTTTGATCTCGATGAAACCACTGCCAAGCAACTCTATGGGCAGTTACAAACTCTCCTGCCGGGCTTTTTAGTGCCAAAATTGGTGCGCGAAATACCTGATAGACAATCTAAGACTCTTATCTCTTAAATAGAGCTTAAAAGGTTAAGAGCTTAGAAAGATAAGAGCCAATCAAAGGTACCGCGCACCCGTTATTGCAGCAAATTACATGCGCATCAAAGCACAGACTTTATTGCCGGCGGGATCACGCAGATAAGCCAAGTACATATCACCCAGAGCACCGCCAGCGCGAACACCTGGAGCATCTTCGCAGGCGCTGCCGCCATTCGCCAGACCCGCAGCATGCCAGGCATCCCCCTGCTCTGTGCTAGAGACATTAAAGCCGATAGTGCTGCCATTACCATGAGTGGCTGGCTGGCCATCGATTGGTACACTCAGAGCAAAGATACCGGTCTCGGTCATATAGAAACAGCGACCCTTTGGATCAACTGTACCCGGCCCAAAGCCCAACTCGCCGAGCACGGCATCGTAGAATTTTTTTGATGTCTCGATGTCATTGGCACCGATCATAATGTGACTAAACATAATCTCTCTCTTATTTTTATAATGTGTGTTTTAAACTAAGCATATTTCTAGCCCGGTGTTTATCGATAATTCCGCGGTGTTTTGCAAGGTTTTAATTAAATCAGCCACTAACTCGTTGATCTTGCCCGCCCAACATTTGAATTGCTCGGCTTGCCCAGCAGTTCAGAAATTGACTGCCCCACCTCAATCAATCTGTCCAGGTCGATGCCCGTGGAGATACCCATACCCCCAAGCATATAAACCACATCTTCGCTGGCAACATTACCGGTTGCATTGAGGGCATAGGGGCAGCCACCGAGACCCGCCACCGAGGCATCAACTGTCGCGATGCCGTATTCCAATGACGTGCAGATATTCGCCAGTGCCTGACCATAGGTGTCATGACAGTGCACGGCCAATTTATCGGCAGATGTGTGTAACAACAGATAATCCAAAAGCCGTTTAAAGTGCCCTGCAGTGCCTACCCCTATGGTATCGCCAAGGGAAACTTCGTAGCAGCCCATATCAAATAGCGCCCGCGACACCAGATCCACTTGCTGAGGTGTCACCTCACCATCGTAGGGACAGCCAACAACGCAGGAGATATAGCCGCGCACCGCCACCCCCTGATCCAGAGCCGCCTGCATAAGCGGTTGAAAACGAGCCAGACTTTCAGCGATAGTACAGTTGATATTTTTCGCCGAAAAACCTTCAGAGGCGGAGGCAAAAACGGCCACTTCGGTCACCCCAGCCTGCATCGCCCGCTCGAACCCTTTTAGATTGGGCGTCAACGCCGCCAATGTTAGTGACGGCAGGTTTAGCCCCGGATTCGACTTTAGACCGGCAAACACCTGATCACTGTCAGCCATTTGCGGCACACTGCGGGGGTTAACAAAACTGCCGGCTTCAATATAGCTAACCCCAGCGTCGATCAAGCCCCGAATAAGGTTTACTTTATCCGCCGTCGAAACCGGCGCCGACTCATTTTGCAGACCATCTCTGGGACCGACCTCGACTAATTTTACCGCCTGTGGAATTGCCATATGATTAGTCCCCTATCCAAGATGCACTGCGTTTTTCAAGAAAAGCATTTAAGCCTTCACGGCCCTCATCGCTGCCGCGAATCTCAGCTATGCGGCGGCTAGTTTCCGCGACTAGCTCGTCGTTTATTGGCGCGCCTGCCACATCGGCAACCAGCTGCTTGGACGCCGCCGTGGCCGCTGGGCCATTAATCAGTAATTTTTCGACCATTGATTGAATACGATTATCCAGCTCAGCCTCCTCGCAGAGCTCGCTCACCAGCCCTAGCTCCAGTGCAGTGGTAGCGGAAAAACGTTCCGCGGTCATGCAGTAACGCCGCGCCGCACGGGGTCCAATCGCAGCAACGACAAAGGGACTGATCACTGCTGGAATAAGACCCAGCTTAACCTCGGAAAGACAGAAACTCGCGGCAGGCGCAGCGAATACTAAATCACAGACAGCGGCCAGACCTACACCGCCACCAAAGGCTGCGCCATGAACTCGGGCAATGGTCGGCTTAGATAGAGTATTGATACGTCGAAACATCGCCGCCATCAAGGTTGCGTCCCGATGGTTTTCGTCATAGCTATAGTCGGCCATACGTCGCATCCAAGCGAGGTCGGCACCGGCGGAAAAGCTGCGGCCAGTGGCCTGTAAAATAACTATGCGCACCCCAAGGTCGGCCTCTAGAGCGTCAAAGGTCGCGCTTATCTGGGCGATCAACTGGTCATCGAAGGCATTGTGCTTATCGGCGTTATTAAGAGTAACGGTGGCTACACCGCGGCTATCCGTTTCCGTTATTACCATTTGCTGAATCACTGCCTTTACTACCTCACTGGTTAAAAACCGGTACCTACCGTATTAACAACTTTGGGAGTAGGCCAATCGATCTCGCCGGCCCCTGCCACGTCGGCTAATATACTTTGCTGCTTCAAATAAGTAACTTACTTATAGCAGCTCGCTTGAGTATTTTCTTACCAGGTATATCAACCGCGAACTCTAACAGAAAAAGGATAGCGGAGAAAAGTAGCGCAGCAGTTACTACCTATTCACAACTGATTGCGTAAAAGGGGTCGATAGGCGCGAAGAAACGCTTGATATAGTCCGTGAGTATTATCTCGGTAGCGCTAGTGGGTTAGCTCAAAGGACAAAATCTGCGACAGTGAAATAAAAAACCGCAGCCTTGGCCGCGGTTTTTTTGCGCCTGTATTTAAGCTTTATCAGCACCCTGTTGCTGACAATCCCTTATGACAGCCTAGCGTGTCATCCCGAGCGTAGCCGAGGAATCTCCCCGGTGTACTGCCTTTCATATTTTACGCTGCAATTCTGCATGAGATCCTTCGGTTCGCTGCGCGCTCTCAGGATGACAGGACTGAGTGTCATCCCTCAGTCCCCGAAATATTTCAGCGAAGCCATGTAGACCCTTTGCGATCAATCAGGGCCCGTTTATGGGTTTGTCATTTTCAGATTGAGAGAGCGCCTTGTTTGAGCGACAGCGAGTTGCGCGAACGCTGAAAAGGCCAAACACATGGGACCGATCGCGAAGGGTCTGCATGGGTTTGCCCGAACCCAACAAAAAGATCCTTCGGCTGCACTCAGAATGACAGCATGCCGTGTGATTCCAACAAAGCCACCCAGCTTGGTGACTAGACTAACTTCCCCGCCGCGGCCCAGGAAAAAAGCGATTAGTATGCTGCTGATACTCTGCATAGCCAGGGCGCTTCTGCGCTGAGTAATACTCCGAGGGTACCGCCCCCGTGACATAGACCAACGTGCTGTACATCATTCTCGAGGTAAACAGTAACCCTGCCCCAAGTAGGCCCCAGATCAAAGTGCTTTCAGTATTTTGTAAAGCCAACCAAGAGGGTATTGCTGCGACCACCAGGCCATTCCACACCATCCACTCGGCAAAATAGTTAGGGTGACGACAGTAGCGCCACAGACCCACATTACAGACTTGACGCTGTTTACCCTGTTTTTTCATATCCTGCAGAAATGCTAGCTTCTGCATATCTGCCACAGTTTCCATAGCAAATGCCAGCACCCAGATCACTAGGCCAGCGACTTCGAATGGCGAGAATTCAAGACTTTTATTGGACGCGATAATCAGCACCGGAAGCGCCAAAAAGGAGGCATTGGCCAAACCCTGAGAAATGGCATCCACCTGCAGCGCCAATTGAATATTGGTTTTACCGTCCTTCTCCCAGCGTCTGCGCTGATACTGATAGCGGGGAAACTCTTTTTTCAACAGCCCCATGCGCCACATTTTTAAGGCGCCCATACCCATTCGCAGGCCAATCAAAATCACAATTCCACTGACCACTAAGGAGCGCAGCCAATAGCCATCACTGAGCCAATAACTTATCAAGCCCAATAAAACCAAACCCCAGGGCCAGCCGATGTCCACATAACTCATGCGCTCAGTGCGCCAGATCGGCAGGCAAACGACTAAGGCAAAAAGCACTAACTGCCCCAGCCCATTGATAAGGCCTATATCAGAAAATGTTGGGCTATTGAGGATAAGAGCCCATCCAAACAGAAATGGGTACAGGGGGCGAAAATAGTTCATAGGGTTACATTTTCCTGTTCTTTTACACGTCGATAGCAGTATCGACCAGAGCGAGCAGTATATCTCCCATGCTTGTCACTTAGTGTTTAAAATCCCATTTGAGCGACATAAACCGCGACTCTCAGGTATCGGCTATAAACCTTATTAAAGCCACTGATTAAACGGCAGCCGAATAAAAGCCGTTAGCTCGCGGTAAACCGCGCATCGGCAATACCGCTAATATTCGCTTGAAACACCAAGACATTGCCCGCCTCCGGCTCAGCTGACAGAGTCTGTTCGTCAAACCCCTGGGTTGCACTGGTAACAAAAAGCCGATCGAGCTTAGGCCCGCCGAAAGCGACACAGGTTGGCTGGCTAACCGGCAGCGGCAACACAAAATCAACTTCTCCTTCAGGACTGTAGCGAACCACTTGACTGGCACCCCACTGAGCATTCCAAATATAGCCTTCGGCATCCACTGAAGAGCCATCGGGGAAGCAGCCTTTTTCGGTGCGCACTAAGCAGCGTTGATTGGCAATGGCACCAGTAGCAGCGTCAAAATCATAGGCATGAATGCGGCGAGATGGCGTATCCGTATGGTACATAACCGTCGAGTCTGGACTCCAGCAGAGCCCATTTGAAATCGTTAATCCAGAGACTTTACTGGCCACCTGCAACTGTTGATCAAGACAATACAAGGCACCTGCGCCCCGATCACCAGACTCCACCATGCTGCCCGCCCAGAAGCGCCCCTGTCGATCGGCGCGACCATCATTGAGTCGGGTGCCCGGATTATTTTGCTCAATTTTTTCCAGCCACTGCAGCTCTCCACTGTGGGGATTGAAGTAAGCAAAACCACTGGCAAAGCCACAGATCAAAAATTCGCTGTCACTCACTAGGGCAAAAGACCCCAAGCGTTCAGGTGTAGTCCAGTGATCGAGCTGTTTATCCTCGGACTGATAGCGATAAAGTTTGCTGCCATCGATATCGGTCCACCAAACACAAGCGCTAGCCGCGTCCCAGATAATGCCCTCGCCCAAAGCATTTTTAACCTTGAGGCTTTCAATTAATGTCGCATTAACTACCGATTTGGCCATTCTTTTTATCCCTCTCTAGCAGTCTTAAATACGGCCACCACCGCCACTGCACGTTGATAAACCTGTTCGGCACTATCACCCGGCTTATAAAGTTCTGAACCAATACCAAAACCATCGACACCAGCGCTCAACCAAGCCGCGGCTGAATTTGCGCCCACACCGCCCACCGCAAGCACTTTGCAATCTGTCGGCAAAACCGCGCTAGCCCCTTTGACATGTTCCGGACCATAGGTTGCTGCAGGAAATAGTTTTAAATAGCGGGCGCCGGCCTGATAGGCAACCAAGGCCTCAGTCACCGTTGCCCAACCCGGCATTGGCACCATGCCCAGGGCAAGACTGCGGGTGATCACTGCTGGGTCGGTATTCGGGCTCACCGCGATTTGACCGCCAGCAGCGGCAACTCCTTCGGCATCAGCCTCGGTCAATACAGTGCCGGCACCAATCACGCAGTGATCGCCGAGCGCATCGACTAAGCTTTTTATGCTCTCCATTGGCTCTGGAGAATTTAATGGCACTTCAATAATGCCGATACCCGCTTTATAGAGAGCCTCACCAATGGCCACCACTTGCTCTGGGCGAACACCGCGCAAGATCGCCACCACGGGCATTTGGGCAAACCAACTTTCAAGCTTTTCGTTCATAACTGTATGTCTCTCAAGAGAGGTTTGGGGAAGGATAAAGAGCCTGGTAAATAGCCTCATAACCGGAGACAGCAATTTCAGTCGCATCTCGGAGTTCGGCTTTAATACCCACAGATTCCATTGCAAGTTGATAGCAGCGGCTCAGCGCTGAGTCACCGATCACAACAATAGACGAGATAGCAGCTATCTGTTTATCCACTATCTGTTTATCCACTATCTTTTTTTCCATCAGGGCAAGAGACCCAACCACATCAGAGCCAATCAATAGACCAGACAAATATGATGAGGCATGGAGCTCAGACAATTCGCCCAAAACCTGACGACTGCGCGTGGCAAATAGCGCCTGAAGCAGCTGCCCCGATTCCAGTGTTGTGGCGAGCTTAACGCCCTGCATAAATATATCATCAGAGAAATCTGCAGATTCGGTATTGGCAATTAGCACGCTGTGATTTTGTAATAGGGAATAGAGTTCACCGGTCAGCGCAGTAACAAATGTCTCAATCTTGCCACCTCTCACCAGCGCCCATTTATTGTGAGTCCCAGGCAGCACAACTAACTGCGCACTTTTAAGGGTATTTTCAGGGCCATCGACGGCACCCATCCATCCTAATAACTGCAGTTCTTCCCCCCGCATAAGGTCAGGAGTGCCTAATGGGTTGGTAGTCCGCAATCCCGAGATAATCGAAAACTCTATGCCCCTAGCGTTAAACGCAGTGCGGCCCGCGACAATCTGTTTGGCACTAGCAGGACAGTCTATATAGGGGACAGCATGCCAGCCAATATTGGATCCCACCATGCCCGATAGAATCACCGGCATGGACCCATGCTTATCGAACCAGTGGCCGGCTAAATCAAAAAATATCTGCTCGAAATTACTCTCATCCTGGCTCTTTAATTGAGCCACCCCTGGCCCCATCTGCGTGGCTATAATCCTTAGCGGCTGCCTGTGATGGTGCTGACACAGATAGAGACGTAAATGGGTGGTTCCCCAGTCTCCGGCAATAAACAGTGATTCAGTCATGAATTCAGGTCCTGCCACCATCAATGGTAAAGCTCTGCCCGGTGATCATGCGGCTATCGTCCGCCGCCAAAAATAACGCCAGGTTGGCCACTTCTTCGGGCAACAGTCGCTGCTTGAGCGAGACCTGCTCCATCCAATCCGCTTCCGCTTCTGGTGTCAGCCAGGTATCTAACTGGCGTTCGGTAACCACCCAACCGGGCAAAATCGCATTGACCCGAATTTCCGCCTCACCATAGTCTGCCGCCAGAGCCTTGCTTAAACCTACTATGCCAGCTTTGGCCGCCACATAGCCGGGCATATTGGCCGGCCCAAGCAGGGCATTGATAGAACTGAAATTAATAATTGAACCGCCCTGATTCGCATCCTGATTAGTCGCCGCAGTCATAATTTTAGCCGCCGCCTGAGCGGCAAAAAATGTCGCATCCAGATTAATCGCCATACAGTCACGCCAACTCTCTGAGGTCACGTCTTCAGGAGAATGACGCTGGTCATTGGCGGCATTATTAACCAGCGCTTGCAATGGTCCCAGCTCAGAGACAGCGCTTTTAATAGAACCTTGCAGTGCCGGCACATCAGTGACATCGATTTGCTGAAACCAAGGACGTCTGCCAGTTTTCAATTCCAGTCCATCGCAGAGACTTTTTGCAGCGGCCAAATCCACGTCGACAAAAGCCACTTTCGAATTCTGCAAGGCAAAGGCTTCTACCATAGCCGCCCCAATTCCGGTAGCACCGCCGGTAATAAATACACAGCGTCCCGAGAGACTGGGGTAATTTGCACTTTCGCCCATTGGACGACCTCTTATATTGATAAAAAATTATTATTTTTGCCAGTTGGCGCCGACCTCGACCTATTTACCGACGTTTCTATGCTTTAATATGGGGCAACCATATCGTGATTCGGCAACAACAACAATGCTGATAAAAAAACACGAAAATAAAAATAATAAAAGGGGCACAGCTTGTCGATTAAATGGCTAGGAATTGTTGTATTACTCTCTGGAGCGCTATCGGGCAATGCCGTCAGCGAGGAAATAAAAAACGCCGAAAAACTTTATACCCAGCAACCTGCAGTAACCCCAGAACTGGCATTTCCCGGCAGCTATACCGTGGGCGTGACAACAATGACTGCAACTGACCCCAAGCGCTTAAACACCGCCAACTTTATTCTCAATATTGAACGCCAACTGGTATTGGAAGTCTGGTATCCAGCGACTCCACCCAAGCTTGAAGAAGAGCATCTCTTGGCAGCTACCTACAAAAATGTTACGCGCATGCAAAACCCCTTTGAGCTCCAAGGTGAAGCCTACCGCGATGCTGCAGCGCTTAGTGAAGGGCGTTTTCCGCTAATTCTCTTATCCCATGGCTTTACCGGCTATCGCACACAGATGTTTTACCTGGGTGAGCACTTGGCTAGTCACGGCTATGTGGTGGTGGGCATAGATCATACCGGCTCCACCAATGCCGATATTCAAAAGCCCGAGGATCGAGCTGCAGGTTTTACCGACACACTGTATAACCGCGCTCGGGATCAGCAGTTTTTACTCGATTATTTCGCCGACCAAGCCTCTCCAGTAGAGGCTATTGTAGACACCGATCGAGCCGCGATTATCGGCCATTCTATGGGCGGCTTTGGAGCGCTTAATACGGTCGGCGGTTGCTATGACTTTAAGTCCGAGTTTTTTAAAGATGCCGGTGTTTCCTCAGTCATTGCTATGACCCTACCCTTCGCGTTGAACTCCTGTCACGGTGGCCGCGAGCAACTGGATCCGCGCTGGAAAGCCGTGCAACTGCTCGCACCCTGGGGCGGTGAAGCCAGCATTCACGACGTTGACGCCATGGCAAAAATCACTGTACCGACCTTTTACTTGGCCGGCGACCAAGACAATACCTCGGGCTTTGAAAACGGTGTTAAAAGACTCCATGAACGCACCGGATCCGAACATAATTATCTGCTGGTATTTGAAAATGCACGGCACAATATAGGGCCTCACCCAGCGCCAGCAGCGTCCTTTGCAACAGACTTTGAACTGGGTCATTACTTCGACCCGGTCTGGGATACCGAGATCATTAACAGAGTGTTAGAGCATATGAGCTTGGCATTCCTCGACTGTCATGTAAAAGCGGATCCAGCTGGCTGTGGCTATCTGCCGACCCGTGAGAGCAGCGAGCAATATAAAGGTGCCGATTATCAATTTCGAGAGGCCTGGAAAGGCTTTAAGCATCTCTGGGCCAGCGGCCTGAATTTTTATAAAAAATAAAATAGCACATGATTAAAAGGTACCTGGTTAAAAGGTACCTCATTAAAAATTACCTGATTAAAAAGCACCTGATTAAAAAGCACCTAATTAAAGAGCACATAAAACATATGTTCGGAGTTTGTTACTACCCAGAGCACTGGCCTGAGTCTCAGTGGGACGAAGATGCCAAAATGATGGCTGATCTGGGTCTGACCTATGTGCGCATCGGCGAGTTTGCCTGGTCGCGCTTAGAGCCCAATCCAGGAGAGTATGATTTTGCTTGGCTGGACAAGTCTGTGGCAACCCTGGCCAGTGCCGGTCTCAAAGTGGTTATGGGCACCCCCACGGCTACACCGCCGAAATGGCTGAGTGATCTGTTCCCAGAAATACTGCCAGTCGACCCAGACACTGGACGCACCCGCGGGTTTGGCTCGCGCCGTCACTATGATTTTTCAAGCCCAATCTATCTGCGAGAATCACTGCGTATCACCGAGGCTCTGGCACGCCGCTACGGAAGTAATGACGCGGTAGTAGGCTGGCAAACTGATAACGAGCTCTGCTGCCATGACACGGCTCTCAGTGGTTCCGAGCTTGCCGGGCAAGCCTTTCAAGACTGGTGCCGCAGGCGCTATGTGAATATTGATCAGCTTAATCGAAACTGGGGCAATGTATTTTGGTCCATGGAATATCGAGACTTTACTGAGATCGAACTGCCCATAGGCGCGGTCACTGAAACCAGTCCGGCACACCGACTCGCTTATCGACGCTTTTCCTCAGATCAGGTGATTAACTATCACAACCCTATGGTTGAGATGATTCGCCAGCATGCGCCGGGGAAATTTATCACCCATAACTTTATTCCCATGAATGAGACGGCAGTGGATAACTTTGCCCTTGCCGCGCCACTAGATTTTACCAGCTACGATAACTACCCCCTGGGGCGCACCGACCTGTTGATGACAGATGCACCTGCAGAAGAACTGCGCCGCTATATGCGCACCGGTCACCCAGACTTTTCCACCTACTATCACGACCAAACCCGCGGCTTATTAAATCGCGGCTTCTGGGTGATGGAGCAGCAGCCTGGACCGGTCAACTGGGCGAATAATAATCCGCGTCCAGCACCGGGTATGATTCGATTTTGGACTTTGGAAGCCTTTGCCCATGGTGCCGACTGCGTCTGCTACTTCCGCTGGCGTCAGGCGCCATTTGCTCAGGAACAGATGCATGCCGGACTACTGCGACCCGATAATTCTAAGTCCGAAGCCTGGCCAGAAGCTGAAAAGGCAATGGCCGAAGTAGCGCAGCTGGATATACAGAACCAGCCATTGCAGCAGGCCTCAGTGGCCATTATTACTGGCGCAGAGGGACTCTGGGTCAGCGATATAGAGCGACAGGGAGAGGCCTATGACTTTAATAGTGTGCAGCTTTCCTACTACAGCGCCCTGCGTGAGCTCGGGGTTAATATCGACTTTATTTCCGTTGACGCCGATTTCTCAGGCTACAGATTAATTATCGCGCCGAGCCTGCCCATTGTGGATCAAGCCTTTGTCGATAAGTGCCGTGCCTGTAACGGGCAATTTATCTTTGGGCCCAGAGCTGGTGCAAAAACCTCAGAGTTTGCCTACCCCACCAGCCTGCCCCCCGGCTTATTGCAGCAGTTAATTCCTATTCGAGTGCTCTCAGTGGAGACATTGCGCGCCGACTGCCAGGAGCCACTAAATTGGCATAGTCATATCTATGAGAGTGGTATCTGGCGTGAGCAGCTAGATGCGAGTGGCTCTAACGATAATGAAATCATCGCAAGCTACGAAAATGGTGAAGCGGCCATAGTGCGTAACCAGCGCTTTACCTATATGGCCTCGTTGACCAATAGAGCTTTTCTGTTAGATTTCTTCCAGCAGCAGTGTCAGCAGGCCGATATTCAAACCTACAGGTTTAACGAAGATATTCGTATCAGCCAGCGCGGCAATCTAATGTTTGCCTTTAACTATTCTCAGCATCAGCAAGTACTTCCCTTAGATCCAAACGTCAGTGTTGTGCTGGGCAGTACAACTATAGAGCCCCATGGAGTGACGGTCTGGAAGATCTAAAAACTGTAGAAAAAAAATAATTGATAAAAAATAAAAAATAAAAAAAGAGGATTTTCCCTTGAGTGAACAAACTATTCAGCTAGTCGTATTCTGTATTGTCCTAGGTGCTATCGCACTCATCACTTATATCAAGTGCGCTGGGCAGAACCGACATTCCGCCGATTCAAACAAAGAGTACTTTCTTGCCGGTGGCGGTCTGACGTGGATATTTGTCGCGGGCTCTATCACTCTTACCAATCTCAGCACCGACCAGCTAGTTGGAATGAATGGCAACCAGATGATGCTGTTAGCTATCTGGGAACTGGCGGGTTTTGTTGGCCTGATGGTGTTGGCCAAAGTGTTCTTGCCGGTGTATTACAGAAACAATTGCACCACCACGACCGAGCTATTGGAAAAACGCTACGACAGTAAGCATATCCGCGCTCTGGTCTCGACTATGTTTTTGTTTATTAATATTTTTGTTTTCCAGCCTGCTGTGATCTATACCGGCGCGCTGTTTATGATCTCTATGACCGGCATTGAAGCGGATCTGCTGACCATCGCTATCGCCTTTGCCCTGCTCGGCGCAGCCTATTCAGTGCTCGGCGGTCTCCGGGCAGTTGCGGTTTCTGACACCTACGGCGGTGTTCTGGTGTTGGCTATGGGTCTATTGATTGTGGTGCTGTCGCTGGTGGCGATTGATTTTGACTTTAGCGGTATTCCCGCCGATAGACTGACACTAATTGGCGACAGCGCATCACCGGTGCCCTGGCACACACTGCTCACGGGCATGTTCCTGATTCAAATTTTTTACTGGAGTACCAACCAGACCATCACCCAGCGCGCCATGGCGGCGCCCACGGTTAAAGAAGCACAAAAAGGCGTCTATGCCGCCGCCTTTATCCGCGTGATTTTTATCCCAAGCATGGTGGTTATCCCCGGTATTGTGGCCTTTAAACTCTATGGTGATATAGGTGATCAAGCCTATGGTCGTATTGTTGGTGACTTGCTGCCAGGCTGGTTATCAGGTGTATTTGCGGCGGCCATTGCGGCGGCAGTACTGAGTTCCTTTAACAGTATGGTCAACTCTTCTGCGGCCATGTATGTCTGTGATATTCATGAAGGCTACATCAATAAAACCCCCAATGTACGATTACTTAGCGGCATAGCTACAGCTATATTTGTGGTGATCGCAGTGATAATGGTGCCGGTTTACGCTCAGTCTGACAGCATTATTAATTTGCTTCAGGAACTCTGGGGTCTGATTAGTATGCCGATACTGGCGTGTTTCACCGTGGGATTATTATTCCGCAATGTAGATTATCGCGCTGCCATTGCCGCGGTGATTTTTGGTGTACTGATGTACGCCAGCTTTATCTGGATTTGGATGCCGTTGCACTATATCCATATGACGTTTATTACATTTTTTGTCTGCGTCAGCATAGCGCTGCTAATCAATCGCTTTATTCTGGGTAATCGGGCCGAGTTTATCGGTCTGGAAAAGCCGGTTGCATCGAATGAGGCAGTTCAACCGGCTGTTTAGAGACAGCCCTGAGCGGTTACTTATCAATAGCCCTAGTGCTTTTGAAGATAAAAAATTAGCAAACTTTGGGGCAGCATAATCGGTAGCTGCACCCCAAAGTTTGCCAGGGCATCGCCACTAATAACGGCCCCATTAATCACATCGAGAATAGACGTCGAAATGCTGCTCGGAATCAGTGGCCAGATGATATTAATCTTATACTGCATCTCTGGATCCAACCCTCGAAAGCACAGCCTACCCGGCGCGCTATTACGGTGACTGTCGAGCAACGCATAGGAAAATAGCCCCTGCTCCCGGTCCGTAGAAATCATACCGAAACTATTCTCATTCGCCGCACAATCTAGGCGCACCAGATCACCGCTGTGAATTAATTGACGATGCTGTTTATGCAGAGCCACCGCCGTCCTCAGCTCAGTTTTTTCAGCTTCATCCATGGTCAGAAGATTCGCCTCTATGCCCATATGACCGAACAGGGCGACACCGGCACGGGTTGCCATAGCAATACTGCGCCCGGTGATATGGCAGTCTTTTGGCCCTACATGGGCACCCATTATTTCCGCTGGGAAAAATAGCGAGAAGCCATTTTGGATACGCAAACGGTCCAGGGCATCATTGGTATCGGAGGTCCATATTCTGTCTGTGTGACTGAGGATTCCCAAGTCCGCTCGACCACCCCCTGACGCGCAGCTTTCAATTTCAACAGTTGGATGGGCATCGCGAATACGGGCCAAGAGTTGATACAGGGCTAGGGTCTGATAATGAGGTACAGCACGTCCGTCGGCGCCGCCGGGCTGATTGACAGCACGGTTCATATCCCACTTTAAATAACTGATAGCGTTTTGACTCAGCAAGCCGTCAATACAGTTAAACAGGTACTCCCGAACCTCGGCCCGCGTTAAATCCAGCACCAACTGATTTCTCGCCAGCAGCAGAGGTACCTCCCCTAAACCCGTCTCGGCACGCAAAATCCAGTCCGGATGAGCGCGATAGAGATCACTGTCTGGATTGACCATTTCAGGCTCGACCCAGAGACCAAATTCCATACCCTTGGCCTGCACATAATCGATCAGTGGGCTTAGCCCCTGAGGGAAAATACTCTTATCGACAAACCAGTCACCTAGCCCGGCGCTGTCAGAGCGGCGATTTTTAAACCAGCCATCATCCAGTACAAAACGCTCAACACCCACGGCCGCCGCTTTATCCGCAAGGCTGCAAAGACGCTCGAGGGACAGATCAAAATACATTGCTTCCCAAGTATTAAAATGCACCGGGCGAGGTTTTTCGGCGCGTGAGGAATTGCGAAATTTGGCGCGAATATAGCGATGAAAAGATTGCGACAGTGCCGACAATCCATTCTCGCTGCTGACGCCATAGAGAGTCGGTGAACAGTAGGATTGATTGGGTTCAAGACTCAGTTCCCCAGGAAAAAATAACTCACCCATCTGGGCGTAGGCGCGGCCGACAAACTGCTCTTCTACACGGATCTGATTATTGCCACTCCAACCCAGATGCAATCCGTAAGCGGCTCCGGCACCTTCATTGGTCTGTTCGGTATGCAGAATAACCCCGGGAAATGCATCGTGTGAGCTTCGTCCGGATCGATTCTCACGGAGGTAGGTACCCATAAAACGATCCACCGGCTGACGCTGAAATTCATTGCCCCAGCGGCCGGCAAAACCCAGTATTTTGTTGTAGTGCATAGGCACTGGAATAGTCGGTGCATTGCACTGATCGACCCAGAGACACTGGCTGCCAATATTGGTCAGCTCGGTAGTGGCTGTCAGCACATCTGAATGTTTGTCCAGAGCCAGTCTATGGGTGACTTTAATTTCGCTAGCCAAACAGATTGAAACAATTTTCAGGGCGCCATTTTGATCTTCAGTCACCGAGTCAATCTTGCTGTAGCTGGCCCACTGGCGCCCATCCCGATGGAGCTGAATGCCGGCGTTGCCCTGAAATCCGGCCCCCAGTTCGGGGGATAGGGCAATCGGCGCTTCCTCTGGCATACAGGCCTGAGCCTCTTGCCGCGTAGCCATTAGTGCAAGTATCTCTGGGGTGGTGTCAGCCCCTAGGCGCGGGCCCCAATACAATATGGCCGGACCATGTCTATCATGATGACTCCCGGAGCTACGGCAATCTAATACCAGACTGCAGTGATCACTATGGACTGTATAAAATGGTTGTATCTGCTCAGGCATTGGCAAATCTTCTTATTGTTTTGGCGAGTAATCGATAGCCAATAATGCCGTAAATACCCTAGCCTCTGCCAGTGAATTCTGTTTTAAAACTAAAAGCGCCTTTACCTGACTATTTAGTTTAGAATTGGCGCAATAATAAAAATAGCCGCACGAGTTCTGTGCCACATAAGAGATATAAAGCCCGATGAAAATTACCCAACTACGCCTATACCCCGTTGCGCCGCGCTGGCTGTTTTTAGCCATAGATACTGACGAGGGCATAGTGGGATGGGGAGAGCCTGTTATTGAAGGTCGTGCGCAAACGGTTGCCGCGGCGGTAAATGAATTAGCACCCTACTTGATCGGTAGAGACCCGCGACAAATTAATGATATTTGGCAAACACTCTACCGCGGTGGCTTCTATCGTGGCGGGCCGATTTTGATGTCTGCCATTGCCGGTATTGATCAGGCACTTTGGGATATCAAAGGCAAAGATCTCGGCGTGCCGGTTTATGACTTGCTCGGCGGCACTGTTCGCGACAGCATGAAAACCTACTCTTGGGTGGGTGGCGATGACCCTCAAGACGAAAGCCGACAGATGAAAGAACTGAAGGCTCAAGGCTGGGATACCTTTAAATTAAATGGCTGTGGCAAACTTAAAATGATCGACAGCTATAGGGCTGTTGAACAGGTTATTGCCCGAGTTGCCACCATTCGTGAAAACTTTGGCAGCAGTATCGATTTCGGTTTGGACTTCCACGGCAGAGTCTCTGTGCCCATGGCGAAGGTGCTCTTAAAGGAGCTGGAACCCTATCATCCGCTGTTTGTGGAGGAGCCCGTTCTGGCAGAGCAGTCTGAACAGTATGCAATCTTGTCCCACCAAACCAGCATAGTACTGGCTGCTGGCGAACGTATGTATAGCCGCTTTGACTTTAAATCGGTTTTTGAAGCTGGCGGTCTGGGTATTGTTCAGCCGGATGTTTCCCATGCCGGCGGTATTACCGAGTGTCTTAAAATTGCCTCTATGGCAGAGGCCTATGATGTGGCACTGGCGCCCCACTGTCCTCTGGGACCCATTGCTCTAGCAGCCTGTTTGGCGGTGGATTTTGTCTCCCACAATGCGGTGCTGCAAGAGCAGTCTATGGGTATTCATTACAATCAGGGTGCCGAGTTACTCGACTATGTGGTGAATAAAGAGGATTTTGCCATGGTCGACGGGCATATTAAGCCATTGCCAAAACCCGGCTTGGGCGTTGAGATTAATGAACAAGCGGTTATAGAGGCGTCCAAGAGCGCGGGTGATTGGAAAAACCCATTATGGCGTCATAGAGATGGTTCCATTGCCGAATGGTAAGGCGCAATGGTTGACCCCGAATTCCCTTTAGAGCGGAAAATCTATCCCGCTCTTCTGATGTCATTGCGATTTCTAACAGATTGTTTCTTAACTTTCCTCATTACTAGACTGATCCATATTTGCCGCGGCTAGCAGTAACAGACCGGCAAATATGCCCATGTTTTTAAAGAAATTCTGCGTCTCATGCTTCGTATCAACGCCCTCATACAGATTCCAAAAGTCATGGAGATTAAGGTTGATAAGCAAGACCATGGCCGCTAAACCCAGCGCGCAGATAACAACCTGTTTATTGAGGAAAAGACAGATGCTCGCTGCAATTTGAACGCCCCCTGCAACCGCCAGCAATACAGGCACCATAACCATTCCGTGGGTTTCCATCAGTGCCACATGCATATCCCATGAGACAAATTTCATGATGCCCGGCAAGAGAAAATAGAACGCCAGTAAGCTTCGACCAGTATGGGTTAACGCTAATTTCATGCTCTGTACCTTTATTGTTATTTTTCTGTCAGACCTCTTATCAGATCTTCACAATACACGGTGTGACGGTTGTTTAAAACAGTCTTTGCACACAAGCTATGAATCCAAGCTATGAATCCAAGCTTTCTGACAAATGCTGGTGGAAATTAACAATCGCTTTTTCAAAGTAGCCAAAGGTCAAATGACTATTGGCTTGAGCCGTTACCGTCTGCTGAATTAAACAAGCCGCTTCTCGATCTTCATCTTGGCCCGACTCATTGACAAACTGAGCATCTCTCTCGGCATCTTCAAGGGGAATTGGGTTCTCAACATTCTGGTCAGTGGTCACTAGATAGATGACCATCTGAGTACTGTTAGGACTCAAGGGCTCCATAATCGTTAAGTTTGAGTGTTTAGACAGTACTGAGACACTGGCATTGGGGAAAAGATGATAGACCGAGGTCAGCATCCCTGCAGCCCTGCGCTTCTCTGCAGGTACATCTCGCAACTTCTCAATGCGCCGAAAAGGAAACGTCACCCGAGCATTGGCACCATAGGTCTCGACCAAGTTGATATTGTCTAAGCCGTAAGGATAGAACGACTTTTGGTGCAATGATTTAATATGGTAGCCCTCTAGAAGCGTTTCGGTTAACAACTTCCAATTGGCCTGATCTGTATTGTCTGACTGCTTAAACAGCTGCTGCCCGGGAGTGAAATAGTCGCGGCTATTTTCTAACATTTCTGGGCTAATGGTTCCCTTTTGCATCACATAGACAAGGCCACCTTTTTCCGTAGCACTCACCTCTACCAGTCCATGCTCCTCAATGGCAAGGCCAGGAAATGCCTCTTCACCCGGAATAGATTTGAGCGCACCATCAAGGCCGTAGGACCAGGCATGATAGGGGCAGACAAAGGCATGAGCACGACCACTGCCACTGGCGACTTGCATGCCACGATGACGACAGGCATTGATAAAGGCTCGCACCTGCCCGTCTTTGCCGCGCGCCACTACCAGCGGGGTACCCGCAGATTTACGGGCAATATAACTACCTTTTTCGGGCAGTGCAGCGGATGGACAGAAAGGTATTGGTCGACTGCGCAACAGTGCTATTTCAGCATCAAATCGCTCCTGGGAGTGGTAATTTTCAACAGGTTCACGCCAGACCTCATCACCAAGATCAGTGGTGCCATCATCTATATGGGTAAATATTCGCTCGATAGCCTCCTGGTCATTTAATAGTGACACCGTTGGAATAATATTGGACTCTGAAACTGAAGATGACATTGGGCAACCTACTTTGATTTTAAAAATTTTTAAAGGGTTAGATTTAGTAACGCCAATGATCGATGGAGTGCTATTGCTGGCGCTGAAATCAAAGCGATAAAATACCGTTAAAGGATGATCCGGTCAACCTTAATATAGTATTTCTATACTAAAATATTGGTCAATCTTAATTTAGATTGATGAAATCGGTTCAATAGAATGCCAACCACAAACTATAGATTATTAGTTAAGGAACCTAGGGGAAATGATAACTCGGCAGATTATTTTTTAAACGTCTCGAGACCACCAAGAATAAACTGCACTGCAAAATCGATAGTTTGCTGGCGATCTTTTGTAGAGAGACGCTTTCGGATTGGTTTGTTCATATAGAAAGGATACGGGTGTTTTACTGATCTGTCAGATTGCTTAAGTTGTTCTTTTATCATTGACGAGCGGCTTAGTTGATAGTGCTTTCAGCATCTTGGTAATGGCATTTTGGACCACGCCACTATAGGCAGCTCATAAATTTCACTCCTCCAGAGATACGGCTATGACTATTGGGTGTCGTCATGTTGGTTCTCACTATAAAGTTATTATATGAAAATTATAATTAATGTTGATATTTCCAGGCTTTGACACTATTGTATTTTCGAGGTCAAAATCGCTGAACGGTCACAGCGTGTCGGCAATTCAAGTATGACTTGATCGGCAAGTCCTGCAAACTCAAACCCCAAAGTATGTATTGGGAGATGCACTTGCAATAGGTATGGTTAGACCTCAGGGCGGATCCATCCCTATTTAACAGCGGGCTTGCTTGCCGCCAATCTATTGCAGGCCCTAGCTCAAACAATGTATATAGCGCTTAAAAACAATAAAAAGATTGGGACAACATTTGAAAAAAATATCAAATTTAATTAAGCAGATAATCCTCTTCAGTGGTATTTTTGTGTCACTGATAGCAGCTAATATTGTGGCCAGTGAAGCGCTAGTTGAGGTCAATGCCCTCAACTATGTGCGTGCCAAAACCGCTATTCAATTCGATAAATACTTGGCTAGGGCCGGTGGAAAACTGAATATGTTTGCCCATGGACGTCAGGTTGTCGGCGTTGATGCCCGCAGCAGCAAACGCCTAAATCGCGACACCCTTTACAGCGTTGCCATAGTCGATATTAGTGAGGGCGCCAGCATTGACTTGCCCGACATGGGTGCTCGCTATATGTCTGTGCAAGTGGTAAATCAAGATGGCTACACCAATAATATATTCCATAGTGCTGGCCGCCACGAACTCAACTTAAAAGAATTTCATACGCCCTATGTGTGGCTATTGGTGAGAACCCTAGTGGTTGACTCTGTGCCCGGTGATTTGGAAGCTGCGCAAAAACTTCAAGATCAAATCTCGATTGTCAGTGCTTCGGCCAAAACCTATTCCCATCCACAATATGATCCAGTGACCCTGGCTGCAACTACCGACCTGCTGGCAGCTTTAGGTAAGGATATTAGCGACAACTCAAAAGCAGCGGGAACCAAAGAGCAGGTCGATCCCATCAAGCAGCTATTGCTGAGCGCCTATGGCTTTGGAACGCTTCCTGAGACTGAGTCACTGCTGCTTACCGTTGAACCCAACCTGCCTAGCGATAAAGCCTACAGGCTCAACGTAAAAGATGTTCCTGTAGACAGCTTCTGGTCTCTCGCCATGTATAACAAAGAGGGTTATTTTGAGAAAAATAGCAATAACGCCTATGGTTTTAGCGATAGAAACGCAGAGAAAAATCCCGACGGGTCAATCACCCTGCACTTTGGTGGTGACCCCAGCAGCATCAATTACATCCCCATCACCGCGGGCTGGAACTATGTAGTAAGAATGTACCGACCAAGAGCTGAATTACTCAATGGCACTTGGACCTTCCCCCACGTTACCGAGATAAAGTAATACTGTGAACATAATCAGAGGCAACATTAGTAACATGACCAAGCCAATAGCAAAATCGTTTATTTTAATCCTCACGTTTTTACTCGCCGGATGCGGCGACTCAACTATCAAAAAAGTGGCGCCTGGGGATATCTTTGTTACCGAACTAATGCCTGAGTCATCAGCCAGCGAGCCGCAGTGGTTAGAGCTCTATAACAGGGCCGAAGCCTCGATTAACCTCCAAGGCTGCCAAATCACTAATACTCAGGGCCAGGTATTTACTATTACTGATAACCTGGTTTTGGAATCTCAGCACTATGCCGTTATTTCCAATCAAAACTCCGGAGCTGACTTCACCTATCAGTCTGATGTATTTGAGTTACCCCCAGCCGGCGGCATAAGCCTGGCCTGTAATGATAGCGTTATTGATAAAATGACTTACCAAATTGGCTCGCCAACCATTGCAGCAACAGCCAGATCTTGGCAATTAATACCGGATACAGATAGCAACCAAACCCAGAGTGCCGAGGCAAATGATAGGGTAGAAAATTGGTGTTATACCATTTTGATCGAAGATTACATGATTGGAGATCGGCGATTTGCGACGCCAGGAAGAGCCAACACTGTCTGCGAATCGGTTATGCCCTATGTAAGTTATAACGATCAAGAGTCAGTGTTGATAGAGGGCGTTGATTTGACTGCAACGCTAAAGGTTGCAGAGGCAGAATTTGCCCGCAAGTTATCCACATCAGAGTTACCAATATGGGCGATTAGAGATCAAGTGGTTACACCTGAAATCGCCGCTAAAATCGCCCAGCTGTACTTCGATAATATCGAGATGCTCTACACTACAGAGCCACTTACTATCATCGACTGGAACCATGCGGTGTGGCATTTTTCATGGGCAATTTCTAACCTCTACCGCAATGGTGATACCGCAGTCAAAGCCGCATTACAGCTGGCTTATGAAGATGCAATTACCCGACCGGAAACTCTTGAGCGCTACAACCATATTGCGATTCACCATATCCGAAATGATATTGTGGTGATGGGCGATATTCACACGCCGGCTCATAATCGTATGCAGCAGCTTGTTGTGGCGCCAGGCAATCCAGCATACCTGCAAAGCTTTGCAGAGTACGAGGAAAACAAAAGAAGTGAATTTACGCTTAAAACGATTCATATTGTGTACCAGGCAAAGACTTTTTTTGAAGGTTTGTTCTGAGGATCTTTTTTTAAAGGTTTGATCGATCGATGCCTCCTCACCGCGCTCGAGGCTATAAGTTAGAGCCCTGTTTTTTGGTTTGCCGCCACATTAACGCCTAATGTCTCACCTCATTTCACAACAGCGTTTTTAAGAAAATGCCAAAGTTGACTCACATGGGTTTAAAAGTTAGCCTTAGTCTTATTTATATAATCGTCAATAAGGCTTGATCATCTTTTGTGCTTCGAATTTGATGGTTAAAAGGCGATTAATGTTTCAATTATCACTAAGGTTATTGCTGTTTAACAACAAATATAAGGGATTTAATTGATGAAATACCTAATACGGTTTATTAGCGGTCTTGTTTTGGTTTTGGTAATTGTTGCAGGAGCGGCCTACGCCTATCTGGCGCCTGAAGCTAAGCCAGCCCCTGTAGCGTCCGATAACACTCTGATTAATTTAGACACTGGTGATATTGTTGGCTATCAAAATAGTCTTGGGGTGTCGATATGGCGAGGTGTACCCTTCGCTCAACCACCGGTTGGTGATTTGCGCTGGCGCGCTCCGCGACCTCCGGAGTCCTGGCAACAGCCACGGCAGATGTTAGAGGCTGGACCAGATTGTGCTAATCAAGCTAACAACACGTCAGCGGAAAAAAACCTTATCAACGGTAGCGAAGACTGCCTGTACCTCAATGTCTTTGCTCCCGCAAACGCCAAAGATCTACCGGTGATGTTTTGGATTCATGGAGGCGCTAACAACGGAGGTACAAGTAATCACCCAATGCTGGATGGTTCTCAACTGGCATCTCAATTTGATGTGGTGGTGGTAAGTATTAACTACCGCTTGTCGGCTTTTGGCTGGCTGTCCCACCCTGCCCTTCGAGCCAATGCCGAATTGCCTGAGGATCACTCCAGTAACTTTGGCACACTGGACCAGATTGCTGGACTAAAATGGGTACAGCGAAACATTACCCAATTTGGCGGCGACGCCAACAGAGTCACTATTTTTGGCGAATCTGCCGGTGGCTGGAATGTTATGGCACTTATGGCCTCTCCTCTGGCTAAGGACCTATTTCATGGCGCTATTGTTCAGAGTGGTGGCTTGGATATCGAGCCTATCACTAGGGCTGAAAACTTTAAAGAGGATGGGGGCCACGAACACAGTTCCCGCGAGTTTATCAATCAATTACTGATAGCTGAGAACAGAACCACAAACAGAGAGGATGCAAAGAAATTACAGAGCAGTATGACGGCTCAAGACCTTGGCAATTATTTGCGCAGCAAAACCACGGCTGAGATATATAAAGCCTTCCGCAGTGAGACTGGCGGCAAGGTGTTTGAAAATTTGGACCTTATTGGCGACGGTATCGTTTTACCTCAGGCCGTTGCTTCAGAGGAACTCTTTGCCGATCCTGCCAATTACAACGCAGTACCGGTAATACTTGGTACCAACCGCGATGAGATGAAGTTGTTTTTAAGCTTCAGTCCCGATCAGGTAGACAGCTTTATGGGTATACCCATCGCCATCAAAGACAGTGGGCGCTATCAGGCATTTAGCAGCTATGCCAGCGATCAGTGGAAAATCAAAGCGGTCGACCAATTGGCTACAGTGATGCGTCAGGGGCAAGGAGATAACGTTTTTGCCTATCGTTTCGATGCGGATGATCTGCGTGACTTTGGTTTTCTCAGTCTGCAAGAGCTGATGGGTGCAGCTCATGCCTTTGAGATACCCTATGTGTTTGGAAACTTTGGTTCGATGATGAGTAATATTATCCATCCGGAGTCCGCTCGAGCAGCGAGAAATGCTCTATCACAGAGCATGATGTCCTACTGGGCGTCATTTGCTCATTATGGTGAGCCTGCCACGGGATATCATGGAAAACAGGTTGAATGGGGCACTTGGAGCAATAACGACGAGCAAAAGCGAGTAATGATCTTTGATACATCCATAGATAGCGGGATTCGCATGTCTCCAGTGAAGTTAAAGATGCAAGATCTAAAAGAACGGTTTTTTAGCGAGACTCGCTTCAACGACCACGAAGAATATTGCCAGGTTTATAAGCTTTTATTTACCAACGCCGACTTTGTTCAGGCCGAGTATGACAACCTAGGCAACAGAGGCTGTTCTGGATTCGATTCTTAGTGGGTAGTTGGGGCCTCTTATTCCATAGAGCCAATAAACCTACTTGTAGAAAAAAGCCCCGGAGATTTATGCTCCGGGGCTTTTTAAATGGCACCGAGTATTAGCCTTTAAACGCTATGCTTCACAGTGAACTTAGCAACGCGCCCCAAATGGGGAATGGGTGCGGGCACCGCAGACAATAAAGTGCATGACGCCAGGGGCCTTCGCATCTATAAGATTCATAATAGTGACCGATACTTAAGTGTCACCGCTAGGCAGCGTCTAGGTATAGTGATCATCATAGGTCAAGAACTCCTCAACCTCGCTCGGGTTATCAACACCACGCAAACCACCAAGGTCGGCGCCAGCATCAGACTTAACCTCATATGCTTAAATGTGCCGCGCATACACCCGGAAGAAATGATTGTCTTTTAGCACAGACAGAGAGGCATTTGATCGCAGTTTTGGCAGGCCCTCAACAGTAAAAGGTGCTCCTTACGCCAAAGTGCAGAGCTGCGACCCTGGTATCCAAGATGTAGTGAGCCTGCAAACCACAAGCTCTACATTACCGCCATTGCTCAATTGAGTAATAATCTTAACTAGAGCACCGGTAGTAGGACCAATCACCTTGCCTGCATCAGCCGACCCAGCAGTCTCTTGTTGAAACGGATCCATCAACGGATTTATTCTCTGCCATGCCAGCGACCGGTATCACCGCTAAAATCAGTAGCCCCTGTGACCACAAAAGCCGTGCTTAAATTATAGTTTTTATATTTAAAAACATTGTTATTATTTCTCCACCAAATAGTTATAAAAGTAAAGTTAGAACCAGATTTTCGATAATAAGTCCTATTATTTTTAAACGTACCTAATAAGTCCTTTTTATATCAGTGTTAAACATCGGTATGCCTAATGACGTGCTATGGCGGGTTGCAGTCAAAGTTATCCCTCGCGTTTAGACGCGTTGAGTGTGGCAATTTGCTTGCTCGATGGTGAGGGAAAAGACGCACTAAAACAGCATAATAATTATTCAGCGTCAGTATCTGGAGCAACAAATCTGGGGATAGGTCAATGAACCTAATGTAATGGCCACACTCGAAAGCAGACATTAGACAAAAAAAAGAGGCCAAGAATAATCTTGGCCTCCCTGAGAGGAAGTAAGTTTATATTTAGTACTGTAATCTCAGTGTTACACCATAAGTACGTGGGTCACCAGGGTAGGCATTAAAACTACCTGCCTGTATCACAGAGTTGAAGAGGCCGTCGGTATATTCTTCATCCGTTATGTTTTTTCCCCATAAAGTAACGGTCCAGAGCCCTTCAGTATCGCGTATCCCTATCGTGGCATTTGCAGTGGTATAGCTATCTTGGTCAGCAATTGGGTTTCGCTCGCTAGTCACATTGCGTGAGCCGCGATATCTAGCTGCAAGATTGGCAAATCCCTCAACGGCGCCAAAGCTTTTAACGTAATTGATGGATGAGCTTAAGGTCAAATCAGGCACACCGGATAACGGCGTCCCGCTTAGGTCTTGGACGCGCGGCAGTGATGGCGAGCCAGCGGGTTGAACGATCTGAGGTCCGCCAACATAACTTGTATATTCGTGATCTAGATACGAGCCTGCAAGTGAGAGAAACAAGTTTGATGTGGGTGCATAAAGCGCGTCAAACTCGAGACCATCAATCTGAATCTCACCGGCGTTGGTTAAAACAAAGGTGGTGCCGTTGAACGCGTTCGATTGAAAGTCACGTAAGCGCTGCGAGAAGGCGGCAACGTTAAGCTGTAAGTTATTATCTAATGCGCGAATTTTAGCCCCCACTTCCCATGCGTCAGCAAGTTCCTTATCAAAATCTGCGCCACCAGATCCGGCACCGACATTAAATCCACCTGCTTTATAGCCCCGCTTACCGCTGGCATATAGACTCACATCATCACTGTACTTATAAGAGATAATGAACTCACCAGTAGGCTCCTGTTCGCTGCGTTTTTCGTAAAAGTCCGACACCGGCCTAAATAGCTGTACGGCTCCTGCGTATACAGGGGCAAGGGCGCCAAGCGGGGTGGCGCCTGCTAGGGTTTGCACTAAGGGATCGGTAGCATCACTAAAATCAATGGCAGAATAGGGCGCATCAGTAGTGATTCGCGCATCAATTTCTTTATCTTCTGTGGTCCAGCGCGTTCCGACTGTGGCTGTTAACTTGTCATTAATGTGCCAGTCAAGCTTACCAAACACAGAGTGGCTGGTTGTCAGAAGATTGAATTCGCTTGTTCTACCAGTACCGGATCCAATATAGGATCCAGTAGGAGCGCCCGCCAGGCTTTCAACAAGCGTTACGATACCCCCGATCCGACCATCAAAAAACGGGCGGGCGAAGGAACCTAAGCGATTATTCCCGCCGCTGTCTTGGTCAGCGTCGTAATAGTAATAGCCCATTAGCCAGTCGACTTTATTGTCACCGGTAGACTGTACTCTAAATTCTTGAGTGAACACCTGTCGGTCAAAGGTGTTTTGCAATACGCCACTCAGTTCGATGTCGATAAAATCAGCGTCAATATCATTGCTTTCCTCAAAATCTCGGAACGCTGTCAGAGAGGTAAAGGAATAGGACTCACGCTCCCAATCTAGTTGTGCTGAGTATCCGCTCTGCTCCTGATCGGTTTCCATGGCGCGGTCAAACTTGATTTTGCGCGCGTAAATGTCGTCCGGCAAGATCGTTGCGCCAAGGGCCGTAGTTTGGGCTGCATTGCCAGGATCGTTGTAGTAAAACGGCGCACCGCAACAATCTTCGTTAATGGATGAAGTATCAGCAATAAAACGTATGGTCAGCTCATCGCTGGGCTCTATCAGCAGTTGCCCACGCAAGGCGTAGCGATCCCTATCATTTACAGCATCTCTACCTTCCTGAATATTATCAATAAAACCGTCGCGGCTATTGCGGTTGCCGGAGACACGGTAAGAGACAGTGTCACTAATGGGGCCAGTAATGCTACCACGGGATATTAGGCTATTGTAATTGCCAACGGATTGCTCAAAATCAACACCAAACTCTCGCTGAGGTTTTTTGGTAACAATGGAGATAACGCCGGCGGGAGTATTTTTACCGTAAACCGAGCTCTGCGGTCCGCGCAGTATCTCTACCCGCTCAACAGCGATAAAATCATCAATAGCTGAGGCTGCTCGACTGCGGTATACACCATCGATAAACACCCCCACAGAAGGTTCTAATCCTGCATTATTGCCGGAGGTTCCTAACCCGCGAATAGCAAAGGTTTGCTGTGAAGAGCTCTGGTTTTGGGTAACACTAAGAGACGGCACCGCGAGCTCCATTTCTTGAATGTCGTCAAGACTTTTTTGTTTCAGAAGCTCCCCTGAAACTACAGATACAGCGACTGGGGTATCTTGCAAAGTCGCTGTTCGCTTTTGAGCGGTAACCAATATTTCGTCCAGCCCGCTATACTTTTCTTCCTGAGCTAGGCCGGTATTGGCGGCTAGTAATGCTGCGGAGAGCGCGCTAAAACGCACAATGTTATGCAATTTCATATTATTTCCCCAGTTGCTGTTTAATAGTTGTTTTTATTAGTTGTTTTTAATTGAGGTATAAGGAACGTTTTTGAGTCTTTTATTATTGTTAATGACTTAAAGTTATCGTTGTCGTATCCGAACTCCCATTTCGTCATACTAAGTATTATTGAAGTAATCGTCAATAGAACTCCAGCAGAATTAAAGTTCGACTCCAAAAAATTGCAGAAAACCCAAAAAACCCTGATATAAAGCCTTAATTGGGTCAGTTTATTGGCAATATCTGCAGCAATAATCGGCCAAGATCTAATCACATATCTCAATAAAGAAATTAAATCAGCTGGAATTGATAGTTTTATGGTAGATTTATAATTCTCTACTAATCATCGAGTCAATAGTTAATCCATATTGCGAGAAGCAATGCCTTTGGAAGCAGAATCCCTGGCCTGCAGCTATGGAAATTTTGGTCGAGCGGCCGCACTTTACGGTTTAGCCCCTGTGCAGATAGCATTGTTCTGGCCAGCGTCGACAGATAAACCACAAGCTTAGCTGGCATAGCCCCGAAACAGTTGCTAAGGTTGGGATTCGACATTCAATATTAGAGCCATGAACAAAACCGACACAGCAAAGAAAACCCGAACCCGGCTATCGCCAAAAGCCAGAAAAAGCATGATTCTGGACTGTGCGGCCAAACTTGTGGCAGACGAAGGCGTGTCTGCTGTGACTATGGAGCGCCTGGGCATGGAAGCGGGAATCAGCAAGGCGCTAGTTTACAACTACTTCCCCAGCGTCACAGTGCTTTTACAAACATTACTAACGCGCGAATATCGTCACCTGCGTAGAGTCCAGCTGGAAGTTGCTGAAAGCGCGGACACACTGGAGCAAATGGTCCGCCGGGTCACTAAGGTATATCTCTCCTACATCAGCGATCGCGGACTTATCATTGAGCGTCTATCTATGGAGCCCTCTGTGGCCAATAGTGGCGACCCCAACAAATATGGTCGAGATCCAGCGGTAAACTATCTCGCCGAAATACTCTGTGACAACTTCAATATAGACATCGAAGTCGCTAGAGCCACAGTAGACATCTCCTATGGCATGCCAACCGCTGCAGGGCAATATCTTATCCATAATGACATCAACCTGCAGACGATAGAAGATATTACTGTGGCCATGATTTTGGGTAGCTACCAGGCGATTCAGAAGAAATATGAGACCTCCCTAAAAACCCTACTCAAACGCCCTCGAGGTAAAGCTGTCTAAATTAGGTAAGTGGCAGCTTGATACGATCTCCGATATCGCCCTAATACTCATGCAGGTAGCAGCAAAATGCTATTGACCAGAAGCTCAATAAAAGCTAAGGGTTGAGGTCTTTAGAGCTATTGCAACCATAAAAGCGGTCTTGGCAATAACGACAAGAAAGCGAGCTGGGAGCATTAAAAATTCGCCTATTATTTTTGCACTGCCATTTTTGACAATCTCACTTAGCGGTGACCAGCTACCTAGCGCCCCAGGCGTCCAGTTCGCGCACCGAGAGGGGTGACTGGGGATCAACCGCCTGGCGCAGGGAAAAGATATTGCCATCTAGATCTCGGCTGTACACTTGCCAGAAACCATCCAGCTCAACAGGCTCGCTTACAAAATCCAACCCCAGACTAGTCAGACGCCGGTACTCTGCCTGAATATCTGCAACCTCGATAGAGAACGAATAGCCAAGCGCAGTCACAGCGCGCTGGCCAGTAGATTCTGGCGTCTCCGGGCTGACATATTCCCAGATCTCGATCACCTTGGATGCCTGATTTAACTTAAACCAGCCACCAATCAAGTCGACATTATCTATATCTACTATATCGTCAAGTCTGGGATTGTCAGTAACATGGGCATATCTGTAGGGCTTAAACCCTAATACCATTTGATAGAACTCCATCAGCCCAACAATATCATGGGTCGCCAAACCCACCTGGGACATCCATAGATTTCCACCCAAATCCTGCCCGCCACCGCCGTAGCCTGCGCGCTCTAATAATTTACCATCCAGCTGTTCGAGTTCAATCATGTTGCCGTCAGGATCATAGGCATAGCCATAGGTGATGCCATAGCCGCCAAGATCAATTGGCTGATCACCGCGAGATAGCGGATCTATACCCATAGCCACAAACTTATCCCAGCCAGAGTCATAGTCAGGAGATTGAAAACAGGTATGAGTCATGCCTGGCCCCTCGGGTGGCATATTACTCACAGGGACGTCCTGGCTACCCTCGAACTGGGTTAATTCCAACAGCATATTGGGGCCTCTGAGAACAGCTATCTCATAGGCAATATTGTCTTGGCCAAATAGCTTGCTGGCCTGCTCATTGGCGCTAACCGACTCCCGTCGCAACAACTCAAACTGAGTGGCTCCCTGATAGAACGCTAGCGCAACATCCAGATCTCTTACCGACAGACCAATATGATTTAATCCAATGACACTGGTGCTGGCATCGGCGACAGTTGCGGTTTTATCCACATCTACTGAGCTCGTCGGCTGCAAAACCATATACAGACCAATACCTAGAGCGGCGATTAACAGCACGGACTTGTTGACAAGGTTCATAAGGATTTCCAAAACAGTTAAGGTTTAGTTGGGGAGAGAAAACACCAACAGCATGTTGCCTGGCATTTCAGCCCACTTATCATAACCAGAGGTCACAAACAGCTGACCATTAGCAATGACTGGGCCGTCAGCCTCAATTGAGCCGCCTTGACCCTTCAGCCCATTGACCGCTGTGAATTCTCTATAGGTATTGTAAGTCCAGAGAGTATCGCCACTGCTGGCATCAAAGGCGCGCAGCCGACCATCCATGCCACCTGCAAATACCAAACCAGGGCTACTGCTCACCGCGGCAGAAATACCCTGAAAACAGGCAAACTTGATGTCTTTAGGGCACAGAGATGGAAGGACATTACGCCACAAAAACTCCCCTGTATCTGGATCCAGCGCATGCACTCCAGGGTAGGGGTCGCCTTGGTTATAGCGATTCTTAGTGGGAAGATCAGACACGCCAACATACAGGCGCTCACCATCGCTGCTCATACCCCAGTGCACGCCACCCATGGTGCCACCGCTACCTACTCGTTGACGCCAGAGTATTTTGCCCTGCTGATCTGGATCCATAGCATAGGTGAGCCCAGATTTTTGTCCCACCAACAAGAGATCTCGGTTAGATTTTGAGGTCACCAAAATAGCTGAGGCACCAATATCATAATCTGGCCCATCTTCCTCTGGGCAGTTGATAGCTGTGAAGCCACAGGCGCCATTCCAGGCATCGTTGGCGGTCACCTGAGATACCCATTGCACCTCACCTGTTGCGGTGTCCATGGCAATTACCGCATCACTGGTTCCTGTGGCCGGCGACGAGTAGTTTTGTCCAGTGGTGGCATAAACAAGATTGCGCTTGGAATCCAGCGTAGGGCCAGACCAGATAGGCGCTCCCGAGGGGCCAAAGCGATCCACATCAACGGCATTTTTACCCAGCCGTTGGGGTTTATCTGTGGTGTAGGTGCGCCAGGCAATACTGCCGTCCTCCAGGTTGAGCGCAACCAAGGCACCGCGGAAGGTACAGCAGGCATAGGTCGACTGAGCCGCAGGCACAACTTCTGACGATGACAGGGGCACATAGACTCTTTTATTGTCGGCAGTCACCGAGCCGGTAACGCTAGCTAGAGGGTGGCTGTGAACCTTGGTTTTCCAAAGTAACGCACCGGTCTTTGCGTTTAGCGCATAGGCATTGGCCTTGTAGTCACCAAACAATAGTCTGGCTTCCCCAGCAGCCTGATTACCCGCATCGCCCTGCAGTTTAATGGCGCCGCGAACCTCATTCTCAGCCTGAAAGGTCCAGCGAATGCAGCCAGTATCTGTATCCAAAGCGTACACAGTCCCATCCTGACTGCCTATATAAGTCATGCTGTCTGTCACTGTAGGCTGGGATCTCACTCTGCTGGCATCGGGGAAGGCAAAGGCCCACTTCAGTTCAAGGTCTTTAACAGTCTGTTTGTTTAATCTGGTTTCATTTGCCTGAAAGCGCTGGCTATTGAGCTCGCCACCCCAACCTGCCCATTGGGCACTGGCTGGAGAACTAGTTTTAGCCGGAACATCTGCAAGGCAGAAGGCATCAGACAAATCAGCTGTTTTGTCTGATGCCATTTTCCCGGTTACATAATAAGCCACCTGCTGCATCTCGCTAGCCGAAAGCGACAGTCCGGTGGTGCTCATCACACCACTGGTGAGCGATTGAATAATACGCTCGGGCTGATAAAGCTTTAGAGCTGCCATTTGCGGCGCCTTAGGCATAGCACCGGCATGGCAGCTGACACATCTAGCCCGATATAACTGCTTGCCAAGGACATAGTTTGAATCAATAGTCTCAACTGCAGAGATCTCCTCAGCCACGGAGGTCGCGCAGAGGATCGCAACTGAAACCCCGATCAGAAATTTAACCAAATTGGTATTTGGAAGAATGTTTGAAGAGGCGTAACTGTGTTTGGGTGTAATCATCTTTATACTCGTGTACCAGAACTTAACCTAGCCTAATGCATTTTTCGGAGTTTGCCTTAAATCGCTTAAAAGCCACCCTTGAGGGGACATAGGCGAGCGCTGGATCGAGCATAAAAAGTTTATGTTGGCCGAAGTGCAGGTCATCGATATTACCTTAGGACTCACGACTGTCATTGCTTCCATTTAACTACAGGCAGTAAAAAGCTTGCCTGAAAGTATTTATTTAGTATTTAGTCAGTAAAATTAGTTTTTCCAACTATAACTGTCATTGCAATATACTTAATTTATAATAAATATCAATATTACCCGCATAATCTAGATACATAAACAAAATTTAGCTGAAAAATAACCTAACCTCTATGCATTTGCTGCATTCATAGTTATTATTCAAATAGTTAATAGCTAGCAATCCCAACTGTTTTTTTGTATCTGTTGGGCACATTATTAATTAAGTCAAATACTAGCTGTCGATAGAAACTACCGAATCGCCCGTAGCTAGAGGGCTGATAACCAGCATCCAAAGGAGTTATTTAATGTTTAATTTAGAAGGTCATGTAGCACTGGTCACAGGTGGAAATGGCGGAATCGGCCTGGCCTATGCCCGGGGACTTGTGAAGTCAGGCGCTGCCGTTGCTATCTGGGGTCGCAATACAGAAAAAAACCAGGCCGCGGTTGATGAGCTTAGGAGCCTGGGCGGCAATGTGCACGCTTTTGTCTGTGACGTGACCGATGAGGCTATGGTTAAACAAGTCTTTGCTGATACCCTGGCTCATTTTGGCAAAGTAGACTCCTGCTTTGCCAACGCCGGTGGTGGTGGCGAACCGGGCAGGCTACATGAAACAGACAGTGAAAACTGGAATCGAGCCATGGATATGAACGTCACCAGCGTGGTGCACACTTTTCGCCCAGTTATCGCCCACTTAATAGAGCGCAAAGCGGCAGGTAAGTTACTGGTAACCTCATCAATCGCTGCGGTGATGGGCATGGGTTTCCAAGCGTCCTACTCAACTACCAAGGCTGCGGTGGTGGGTTTGATCCGCGCACTGGCTGTGGAATTGGGCGCCAATGGCATTACCGCCAATGCAATTTTACCCGGCTATATTGAATCAGATCTTACGGCAGCCGCACCCAAGGCCTTTAAAGAGGGCTCCAAAAGGCGTGTGGCTGGTGGCCGTCTGGGCACCAGTGAGGATATGGAAGGTATTGCAGTCTTTTTGGCGTCACGTCATAGTAACTATATGACAGGCCAAACAATCGCTATAGACGGCGGACACAGCGTCTTTCCCCTATGAAAGGTTCTCGCGTTATTGGCGCCATGCTACTCATACTGTGGTCAGTCTCGCTGGCGGCCGAAATGGTTCCAACCCAAAGCCCATCAGTGCAATTTATCAATCAGCATAACAGCGATCCGGCGCTGCAGTTTTCTGACCACAGCATTGATGTTGATGGTCAGCGACTGCACTATGTCAGCGCTGGCACCGGTAAACTGATTCTGTTCTATCACGGCTTTCCCTCCTACTGGTACATGTGGAAAAATCAGCTATTGGACTTAGCCGCGGACTATCGGGTAGTGGCAGTGGACGGTCTGGGCGCCAATCTATCGGCTAAACCCAATGAGCTAGAGCCCTATCATGTCAGTGCCTTATCGCGACAGCTCAAGGTGTTGGTCGGAGCACTAGCGGGCGATGAAGGCTTTGTGCTTGTGGGTCATGACTGGGGCGGTGCCCTAGCCTGGTCCTACGCCCAACAGTATCCTCAGGGTCTGGATAAGCTAGTGGTACTAAATGCACCACCTACCAATTTGTTTCTTGAATTA
>ENA-UZXB01000343-UZXB01000343.1-metagenome-genome-assembly--contig:-Day-2-1m-contig-343_pt1 | contig 43955 bp, 41 predicted proteins | sample MGYA00260339_ERZ794899 | MGnify/ENA metagenome assembly ERZ794899 | reverse complement strand
GGTTTTTCTAATGTAGGAGTAAGTCAAGAAATTATTGATATAGTCTCTTCTATAAACAAAGATTAGTTTATTTAAAACCTCAGTTAATTTTTGTAAAAATTATGAAAATAATTGGTCTTTCAGGTGGTATTGGTTCAGGGAAATCAACAATAGCAAAAGAATTTAAAAGGAAATCTGTTCCAGTTTATGATTCAGATTTAAGTGCAAAAAACTTAATGATTAGTTCAAAAAAACTAAAATCAAAATTAATTGAAAGTTTTGGTTTATCTATTTATTCTAACGGTTTATTGAACAAAAAATATATTTCAAATTTGATTTTTAATGACTCAATTGCATTAAATAAAATAAATTCTATTGTTCATCCTGAGGTTTTTAATGATTTTAATCAATGGAAAAGCAGATTAAATAATGATTATGTTATCTACGAATCTGCATTAGTTTTTGAATCTGGATCTTATAAATCGAATGATTACAACATTTTAGTTACGTCTGATCTCAATTTAAGAATTGAAAGAATTATTAAAAGAGATAATATTAAAAAAGATGAAGTTTTGCTAAAAATAAACAATCAATGGACTGATAAAAAAAAAATACCATTAGCTGATTATGTTTTTAAAAATAGCTCAGAGAAAGAAAACCAAAAAATAGTTTTATCATTAATTAATCATTTTAATTCTATTTTTGTTTAATTAATTTATGAACAAAAAGATATTCTATCCTCTTATTGCAATTATGACTATTGCTTTAGTCGGAATAATTTTTGTACAAGGGTTTTGGATTAAAACTACTCTTGATAATAAAGAAAGACAATTCTCATTAAATATTAATCAAGCATTAAAATCTGTTTCTGAACAAATTCAAAGCAGAGAAATGAGAGATTATCTTGCAGTTTATCAAAAGTTAATTGATAGTATAGGTTCACCTAAAGAATCGCAACTCAGTGCTGTTTTTAAGTTTGTAGATAGAAATGAAAATACAAACCAAACTTACATTTATTCTCATGGAATTTTGGAAGAAGATTATAACGTTTCTGCGAAGCTCTTCGATCAAGAATCTTTAGATTCTTCATCTATTATTGATTATAAAGGTATAAAAACAACTACTATTATTGATGAAGCGTTTGATAGAGAAATGCAAAACATGAGTTCTATTGAAAGATTGCAAAGAGTTGAAAGATTGTCTTTAATGGATAAAGCAAAGTATGCATCAATTTTTATGGAATTAGCATCTTTGAAACCAATTCATAGAAGACTAACTAATATTGAACTAGAACTACTTTTACAAAGAGAATTAAGAGATAGAGATATTGATATTCCTTTCCAATATAGAGTTTTTAATGGATCTTTTGCAACTAAAGTTGGTTCTGACAGTTATACTAATTTAGAGGGTTTAAGAAAATATAAATCCCCTTTATTTGTAAATGAAAATGGTAATAGTGAATTTGAGTTAGTTATTGCTTTTCCTGAAAGAAAATTTTTTTTAAGATCATCTTTGACTACTTTGATTTTACTTTCATTACTTTTTACTTTAGCAATTATCATAACTTTCGCATCTACTATATTTCAAATTTTAAAACAAAAAAAAGTTTCTGAAATTAAATCTGATTTTATTAATAATATGACTCACGAGTTTAAAACTCCAATTGCAACCATAAAATTAGCTATTGACGCAATTGAAAATGTAAATGTTAGAAATGATATTAAAAAAAGATCACAATATCTAAAGATGATTAAAGATGAAAATGATAGAATGAATAATCAGGTTGAAAATGTTTTGAGAATTTCTCAGTTAGAAAAAAAAGAAAATATAATAAAAAAAACTAATTGTAATATTCATGATATAATTGAAGAATCATTTGTTCATTTAAAATTGTTATTTAAAAATAGAAATGCTACAATTATAAATGAGCTAAAAGCTAATCGATTAAGTGTATTGGGATCTCATGAAGACTTGGTAAATGTTATTGTTAATATTTTAGAGAATTCAATTAAATATTCTACTGATTTACCATTAATAAATGTTTCTACTTTTAATGAAGCAGATTATATTTTAATTAAAATTTCGGATAAAGGAATGGGAATGAGTAATGATGTAAAAGAAAAGATTTTTGATAAATTTTATCGAGAAACTAAGGGTAATATTCACAATGTTAAAGGTCATGGTCTGGGTTTATCATATGTAAAAAAAATAGTTGACCTTCACTTTGGTACAATTAATGTTGATAGTATGCTGGATAAGGGCAGTACTTTTACAATAAAATTCCCTTTAAATATTAAAATAACATGAAAAATAATGAGAAAAATATCTTACTTGTTGAGGACGATGTAAATTTTGGCGCTATCCTTAATGATTTTTTGAAGTTGCATTCTTACAATGTTACTCTGGCAAAAAATGGTATTGAAGGACTTGAAAAATTTAAAAAAAATAGTTTTGGATTATGTATTCTCGATGTTATGTTGCCATTTAAAGATGGATTTACCTTAGCTAAAGAAATTAGAGATTTAAACAATGAGGTTCCTTTGTTTTTTTTAACTGCTAAAACATTAAAAGATGATGTTTTAAAAGGATATAAGTTGGGTGCTGATGATTATTTAACAAAACCATTTGATTCCGACATTCTTTTATTAAAAATTAAATCAATTTTTAAAAGAAAAAAAATATCTAAATCCGACAGTAAAGTTAAATTTCTTTATGAGTTTTCTGATTTTACTTTTAATTCTAAACTTAGGATTCTAAATTATAAGAATGAAGAAGATGTTAAACTGTCACCTAAAGAAAATGAATTATTAAAGTTGCTATTAAATTATTTAAATGATTTAATGCCTCGCGAGCTTGCTCTTATAAAGATTTGGAATGATGATAATTATTTCACATCTAGAAGTATGGATGTTTATATTGCTAAAATCAGAAAATATTTACAAAAAGATAGTAAGCTAGAAATTGAAAATATTCATGGTGAAGGTTTTCGATTAATTGTAAGAAATTAACTCACATATTATTTCTCGGGTGAAATTTACTCATTGACTCGAAAAGATGCTTTTTATTTACATGTAAATAGCGTTCAGTTGTTACTACATTTTCATGTCCTAACATATTTTGAATAGTAATTAGATCAGCACCGTTTTCCAATAGGTGCGTTGCAAATGAATGTCTAAATGTATGCGGACCTATCTTTTTCTTTATATCTGCTTTTTTATTTAAACCTTTTATGATTAAATAGATCATAACCCTACTTAGTCCACTTCCTCTTTCATTAATAAATAATGTGTCCTCATGCCCTTTTTTAATTTTTTGTGAATTTCTTTTTTGAATAATATAATTTTCAATATAATTTTTTGCTTCATTACTAATAGGAACAAACCTTTCTTTATTTCCTTTTCCGGTCACTTTAACTAACGATTCTTTTAAAAACAAATCAGAAATTTTTAATGTTATAAGCTCAGACACTCTAAGTCCACAACTGTAAAGAACCTCAAGAAGTGCGGTATTTCTAAGTTTATTTTTAGACTTAGAATCTATACTGTTTATTATTTTATCTATTTCTTCAGTAGTAAGTGTAACTGGGAGTTTAGTCCCAATTTTAGGTGTTTCTATATTTTGAAATGGATTTTCATCTATTAATTCTTCTAAAATAATATAATCATAAAACCTTTTAATCCCAGAAATTATTCTAGCTTGAGTAGATGATTTTACTTTTTTTGAAATTTGATATACAAATTCTTTAGCTATTAATTCATTGATTTTAAGAGGGTTAATTTTTGATTTCTGAAAATTTAAAAATGATTTTAATTTTTCAATATCAAACAAATAACTGTCAACTGTATTTTTTGATAAATTCCTTTCAATTATCAAATAGTTTTTAAATTCTTTTATTAATTTTTCCCACTTCATTATTTCTTTTATAGTGTAAATTAAATATTATATTTAAACTTTATAATTTTCAATGAAATTACAAATTATTAATGGTCCTAATTTGAATCTTTTAGGTAAAAGAGAAAAAAACATCTATGGTGATCAGAGTTTTGAAGATTACTTTAAAAAACTGAAAACTAAATTTAATAATTTGGAATTACACTATTTTCAATCTAACATTGAGGGTGAACTTATTGAAAAAATTCAAGAAGTTGGTTTTAATTTTGATGGAATTATTATTAATGCAGCTGCATATACACATACTTCTGTTGGAATTGGAGATGCAATAAGGTCAATTTCCTCACCTGTTATCGAGGTTCATATTTCAAATACTTATTCAAGAGAAGAATTTAGACATAAATCTTTTTTAAGCGCACATGTCAAAGGAGTAATTCTTGGATTTGGACTTAAGAGTTATGATTTAGCGATTGAAAGTTTTAATAAATAATATTACAAGTGAATAACTTCGTCATAAGCTGCAGCTACAGCTTCCATAACAGCTTCACTCATGGTAGGGTGAGGATGAACCGTTTTTAAAATTTCATATCCAGTAGTTTCCAATTTTCTGCCAACAACAGCCTCAGCTATCATATCTGTAACACCTTCACCTATCATATGACAACCTAACCATTCTCCATACTTAGCGTCAAATATTACTTTTACAAATCCTTCACTTTTTCCAGAAGCTTGCGCTTTTCCAGACGCAGAGAACGGAAATTTGCCGATTTTGATCTCATAACCATTTTCAATTGCTTGTTGTTCAGTAAACCCAACCGATGCAATCTCTGGACTACAATAAGTACAACCAGGAATGTTGTTATAGTCTAATGGGTTTACATCATGACCAGCTATTTTTTCAACGCATAATATCCCTTCAGCAGAAGCAACGTGGGCTAGAGCTTGCCCTTTAACTACATCACCAATAGCATAGTAATCTTTAACATTTGTCATATAGAAATCATCAACTAAAATTTTATCTTTTTCAGTTTTTATTCCTAAATCTTCTAAACCAATATTTTCAATATTAGTTTTAATTCCTACAGCACTTAATACTATTTCGGCACTTATAATGTTTTTTTCACCATTTGAAGTTTTTAAAGTCACATCAACTGTATTAGAGCTATTGATTTCTGCTTTTTCTACCTCAGTTGATGTTAAAATATTGATTCCTTTCTTTTTTAAACTTTTTTCTAATTCTTTAGAAATTTCAGAGTCTTCTACAGGAACAATTCTATCCATGTATTCAACTATTGTAACAGATGTTCCCATAGAATTATAAAAATAAGCGAATTCAATTCCTATAGCTCCTGAGCCAACTATTACAATGTCTTTTGGTTGTTTTTCAAGTGTCATAGCCTCTCTGTAGCCAATTATTTTTTTACCATCTTTTTTTAAAAATGGTAGTTCTCTTGATCTAGCTCCAGTTGCAATAATTATTTTTTCACCTGTTATTTTATTTTTAGATCCATTTTGATCAGTAATAGTAATTGTTTTATTAAGAGAAAGTTGACCAAAACCTTCAAATATTTTTATTTTATTTTTTTTCATTAAAAAGTTTACTCCTTTACTCATGGTTTGAGCAACTTTTCTACTCCTACTAATAACGTTATTAAAATTTTTATCAAAATTTTCTACAGTTATTCCGTAATCCTCAGAGTGTTTAATGTATTCAAAAACTTGCGCAGATTTTAATAGTGCTTTAGTTGGAATACATCCCCAGTTCAAACAAACACCACCTAAACTTTCTTTTTCTATTATTGCAGTTTTTAAACCCAATTGAGATGCTCTAATTGCAGTTACATATCCACCTGGTCCACTTCCTAGAATTATTAAATCAAATTTTTCCATAATTATTTATTAAATGATAAAGCTGCTGAATTTATACAATATCTTTTCCCTGTTGTTTCTTTTGGTCCGTCATTGAACACGTGACCTAAATGTCCATCACATTTAGAGCACTTAACTTCAATTCTGTTCATGTTGTGTGAGTAATCTCTAACGTATGTGATTCTTTCAGGAATAGCTTGATCGAAACTTGGCCATCCACAATTACTCTCATATTTATTATTACTTTCAAATAATTTTTGATTACATCCTTTGCAATTGTAAGATCCTTTTTCAAAATGAAGATTGTACTCACCTGTAAAAGGTCTTTCAGTATATGAATTTCTAAGAACTTGATAACTCATTTCACCTAAAGTATTTTTCCATTCCGTATCTGTTTTTATCATTTTTTCATTGTTTTGAGAGAAATTTATTGAACTTGTAAAAATTGCTAAAAAAATAAGTACTCGTTTAAATTTTTTCATTTAATTAAATTTTTTAAAATTATTGCATTTTTGTCTATGCAGTGTCTTTGCCCTTTTTCGTCATTAATAAGGTTTCCTATATTAGTATCACATTTCGTGCAAAACAGTCCTGTTTTGGATTTATTTTTTATTGAATCATGAATTGCTAATTCATAGAGATTGTCAAAATGTTTAACTTTTTTTTCAATTGAGTTGTTAAAATCTTTACTATTATCGTTTTCGTAAAAAAGTTCATTTTCAGAATATAATGATGATCCACATTTTACACATAAATATGTGCTGTTATCTTTATTAATATTATTATCAATTTTTGCAATGTTTTCACAACCCTGATTGATAATTAGTATAGTAAGTATAATTGAAAACCTCATATCTTTTCCAGTGCGAAATTAATTATTAATTTTAATATAATCATACATCAATTAACTATATTGCAACTCATTCTGTTAAATGACAACTAATAAATATAAAAAAGGAGACCAAAAATTACTGAACGCTTGGGCTATTTATGATTGGGCAAACTCTGCTTATCCATTAGTAATTTCTTCTGCTGTGTTTCCAATATATTATGGTTCACTTTTTTTTGATGATTTATATATAGAACTTCTTGGTTTTAATTTTAAAAACACTGCTTTAATTAGTTTTTTGACTGCTTTTGCATTTGTAATATTATCATTTATAACCCCTCTTTTATCTGGAATAGCTGATTACATGGGTAATAAAAAAACTTTTCTAAAAATATTTTGTTATGCTGGGTCACTTTCTTGTATAGGTCTATATTGGTTTGATCTCACTAATATCTATGTTGGATTATCATTTTATTTTCTCGCTCTAATCTCTTTTTGGGCTAGTTTAGTTTTTTACAATTCATATCTTCCTGATATTGCTTTAAAAGACCAACAAGATTTTATAAGTGCTAAAGGGTATGCATTGGGTTATTTTGGCAGTGTATTACTTTTGATATTTGATCTTGCAATGGTAATGTATCCAGAAAATTTCGGAATAACAGGTGAAAACCCTGAACTAATTGCCATGAGATATTCATTTGTTTCCGTTGGAATATGGTGGGCGTCATTTAGTCAATACACATTTTATTTTTTACCAAATCAGTCAGAAAGGAAAAAAATTATAAAGGATGTTGTTTGGAATGGGTTTAAGGAGTTAGTTGAAGTTTGGAATGAATTAAAAAAGATATTAATAATAAAAAAATATTTAATTGCATTTTTTGTTTACAGTTCTGCTCTTCAAACTGTTTTATTAATTGCTGCTTATTTTGGTGAACAGGAAATTAATTGGCCAAAAGATCAGAAAACTATTGGATTAATAGTAAGTATATTACTAATTCAATTAATTGCAATGTTTGGTGCAATTATAACTTCAAAATTATCTGAAAAATTTGGTAATATTTATACTTTAATAGTATTAAATATTTTTTGGGCTTTGTTGTGTATTGGAGGATATTTTATTACAGAACCTATAGAGTTTTATATAGCAGCTGCTTTTGTTGGATTAGTAATGGGTGGAATACAAGCCTTGTCTAGATCTACTTTTTCAAAAATGATTCCTCAAACAGATAATACTACCTCATATTTTAGTTTTTATGATGTTTCTCAAAAAGTTAGTATTGTCTTTGGAATGACTTTATTTGCATTTGCTGATCAGATCACAGGCAGCATGAGAACTTCCATTTTAATTTTTGTTTTTATTTTTTTAATTGGAGCACTACTTTTAAAAAGAATTAAAATCAAAAATTATTAAATCTTTATGGCATGAAACTTGAATTATTCATTTTATAAATAAATGTTTTTTGTTTATTTTATTCTAATCAGAAAGAAAATATTTTTTTTGATTTAATAACATGACAAATTGACCTAATTGTAATTTATGTCCAAAACTAAAATACTTAATCTTGACATGATGTCACTTCAGAATATTGATGAAGATTCGGATTTAATTCCTTTAATGACATCTGACGATGAAGAAGCTATTTCAAAAGAATCTCTCCCAGAAAAGTTACCTATTTTACCATTAAAAAATACGGTTATGTTTCCGGGTGTAGTTATACCAATAACAGCATCAAGAGATAAATCAATAAAATTAATAAAAGATGCTAATTCTAATGATAAATTGATTGGTGTCGTTTCTCAAATAGATCCAAAGATTCAATCTCCTACATTAAATGATATACATCCATCAGGAACGGTAGCCAAAATTTTGAGAGTATTAAAAATGCCTGACGGAAATGTTACGGTAATTATTCAAGGAAAAAAAAGATTTTCAATTGAACAGATTATTACTGAAGAGCCTTATATTACAGCTACTGTTAAAGAAATAATTGAGTTAAAACCTGAAAAAAATAATAAAGAGTTTATAGTTACAATAGAATCTATAAAAGATATAGCTCTTAAAATTATTGATGAAAACCCAAATATACCTAGTGAAGCCTCCTTTGCTATAAAAAATATTCAGAGTGATTCTTTTTTAGTGAATTTTGTGTGCTCGAACATGAATTTATCTGTAAAGGAAAAATATGAAATACTAAACACAAGTGATTTAAACAAAAAAGCTCTTATGTGTTTAAAACATATGAATATTGAATTACAAAGACTGTCATTGAAAAACGATATTCAATCTAAAGTAAGATCAGACTTAGATCAACAACAAAGAGAGTATTTTTTACATCAGCAACTAAAGACTATTCAGGAAGAATTGGGTGGCGTTTCTTATGATGAAGAAGTAAATGAAATGAGAATTAAGTCTACTAAAAAAAAGTGGTCAAAAGAAATCGATGATCATTTCAAAAAGGAATTATCTAAGCTTCAAAGAATGAATCCTCAAGTTGCAGAGTATTCTATACAGAGAAATTATTTAGATACATATTTAGAACTTCCATGGAACGAATTTTCTAAAGATAATTTTGATTTAAAAAGAGCTGCTAAAATTTTAGATAGAGATCATTACGGATTAAAAGATGTTAAAAAAAGAATTATTGAACATATAGCTGTTTTAAAACTTAGAAATGACATGAAATCTCCAATTCTTTGTTTTAACGGACCACCTGGTGTAGGAAAGACATCATTAGGTAAATCAATAGCTGAAGCTTTAGGTAGAGAATATGTAAGAATTTCTTTAGGCGGACTTAGAGATGAATCTGAAATAAGAGGACACAGAAAAACATATATAGGTGCTATGCCGGGTAGGATAATTCAAAGTTTAAAAAAAGCAAAAACTTCAAACCCAGTATTTGTATTAGATGAAATCGACAAACTTTCTGTTGGAAATCAAGGTGATCCTTCATCAGCAATGCTTGAGGTTTTAGACCCTGAGCAAAACACCTCTTTTTATGATAATTTTATCGAGTCTGGATTTGATTTGTCTAAAGTTATGTTTATAGCTACATCTAATAATATTACTAACGTACAACCTGCATTAAGAGATAGAATGGAAATTGTGCATGTTTCGGGTTACACAATTGAGGAAAAATATAATATTGCTAAAAAACATTTAATTCCAAAACAAATTAAAGAACATGGCTTAACAAAAAATATTATAAAAATCAACAAACAATCATCTGAAAAAATAATAGAGGGTTACACAAGAGAATCAGGCGTAAGAGGTTTGGAAAAACAAATAGCAAAAATAATTAGAAATGTTGCTAAGTGTATTGCGATGCAAGAAGATTATTCAACTGATTTAAAAATTGAAGATATTCATAAAATTTTGGGTGTATCTATTTCAAAAGATCAATATGAAAATAATGAGGTTGCAGGTGTAGTAACTGGTTTAGCTTGGACTCAATTTGGTGGAGATATTTTATTTATTGAATCAGCACTTTCTAAAGGAAAAGGTAATTTGTCTATTACAGGTAATTTGGGTAAAGTTATGAAAGAATCTGCTACAATAGCCTTGGAATACATCAAGTCCAACGCTGACGATTTATCCATAAAACTAGAAACACTAACTAAGCACAACATACATATTCATGTCCCTGAGGGTGCAACACCAAAAGATGGACCTAGCGCTGGTATTACAATGTTAACTTCATTGGTCTCACTATTAACACAAAAAAGAGTAAAATCAAAACTTGCCATGACCGGAGAAATTACTCTTAGAGGAAAGGTCTTGCCAGTCGGTGGAATTAAAGAAAAAATATTAGCTGCCAAGAGAGCAAAAATTAAAGAAATTATTTTGTGTAAGGATAATAAGAAAAATATTGATGAAATCGATTCTAGTTATTTAAAAGGATTAACTTTTCATTATGTTTCATATATGAAGCAAGTTTTAGATATTGCAATTACAAATCAAAATGTTAAGAACTACAAGAATTTAGATGCCAAATAAAATTATAATAGCAATCGATGGTACTTCATCCACTGGAAAAAGCACTTTGGCCAAGAGGATATCAAAAAAATTGAATTATAAATATATTGATTCAGGTGCAATGTATAGAGCATTAACTTATTATGCTATTCAACAAAAGTACATCTCTAAAAATCATTTTGATAAAATAAAATTAATAAATGATATCCCATACATTTACATTGATTTTAGAAAAAGTTCAATTAATAACAAATACGAGGTTCATTTAAATGGAATTCCTTATGAAAATAAAATTAGATCATTAGCGGTTTCTAATTTAGTTAGTGAAATCGCAACAGTTGACGAGTTGAGGCAGCAAATGGTTCGTGTTCAACACACACTAGGTTTAAATAAAGGAGTAATTATGGATGGTCGTGATATTGGTACAGTTGTTTTTCCAGATGCTGAAATTAAATTTTATCTTGAAGCCACAATGGAGTTAAGAGCCAAACGTCGCTTCGACGAATTATTGCTTATTGATAAAAACATAACATACCATGAGGTTTTAGCAAATATTAAACTTAGAGACAATCAAGATACTAATAGAAAACATTCTCCATTGAAAAAAGCTAAAGATGCAATACTTATTAATACTGATAATCTTACTTTAGATGAACTTGAATCAAAGTTGTTTAACTACATAAATCCATTAATTACAAAAAATTTGTAGATTATTTGTTTAATCTATAAATAGAGTTTATTTTCGCAGTCCTTTTAATGGGTTAGTATAGATATTTAAAAGGTTTTATTAATATTAATTCTTCTAATTTATTCCCTCATTCTATAAATTAAATTAGAATACAAATTAACGGTATGTCAGAAGAAAAAAAAGACAGTAAACCTAAAAAAACTGTCAAAAAAACTACCAAAGCTGCGAAAGTTAAAGCTCCAGCAAAATCTACAAAAAAAGTAAAAATAGAAAAAGAAGTTGTTGAAGTTGTTGAAACTGTAGCCAATGAGGTTGTTGAGAATCCAACTGAAGAAAGCCATATAAACGAGCCAACTGCTGAAGAATTTTTAAAAGATTTTGACTGGAATTTATTTGAAGAAGGAATTGAAACAATCAAAGATGATAAACTTTCTGAGTTTGAAAAATTAGTTGAAGAAAACTTTGTTGATACTTACAATGAAAGTGTTATTGAAGGTACCATAATAAGTCTTACTGAAAGAGAAGCTATAATTGATATTAATGCAAAATCAGAAGGTGTTATTTCATTAAATGAATTTAGATACAATCCTGACTTGAAAGTTGGTGATAAAGTTGAAGTTTTAGTTGATATTCAAGAAGATAAAACAGGTCAATTAGTTCTTTCGCACAGAAAAGCAAGAACTATAAAAGCTTGGGATAGAGTAAACGATGCTCACGATCAATCTACAGTAGTTACAGGTTTTGTCAAATGTAGAACTAAAGGTGGTATGATTGTAGATGTTTTTGGTTTAGAAGCTTTTTTACCTGGATCACAGATTGATGTAAAACCTATCAGAGATTATGATCAATATGTTAACAAGAACATGGAATTCAAAGTTGTTAAAATTAATCATGAATTTAAAAATGTTGTTGTATCTCATAAAGCACTAATAGAAGCTGATATCGAGCTTCAAAAGAAAGAAATTATTGGTCAATTAGAAAAAGGTCAAGTTCTTGAGGGTACAGTTAAGAACATAACTACATATGGAGTATTTATTGATTTAGGTGGGGTAGATGGTTTAATTCATATTACGGATTTATCATGGAATAGAATCAATCATCCTAGTGAAATATTAGAATTAGATCAAAAATTAAATGTTGTAATATTAGATTTTGATGATGATAAGTCTAGAATTCAACTAGGTGTTAAACAGTTAAGTGCTCATCCTTGGGAATCTCTTGATGCTGAACTAAAAGAAGGCGATAAAGTTAAAGGTAAAGTATCAGTTCTTGCTGATTATGGAGCTTTCGTTGAGGTTGTTGATGGAGTAGAGGGGTTAGTTCACGTTTCAGAAATGTCTTGGTCAACCCATTTACGTTCAGCACAGGATTTTGTAAAAGTTGGTGACGAAGTTGAGGCAGTTGTTTTAACGTTAGATAGAGAAGAAAGAAAAATGTCTCTAGGTATAAAGCAATTAAGTTCAGATCCTTGGACTGATATTACCAAAAAATATCCTGTAGGTTCTAAACATTCAGGAATCGTTAGAAATTTCACAAATTTTGGAATTTTTGTAGAGCTTGAAGAAGGAATTGATGGATTAGTATATATTTCAGATTTATCTTGGACAGTAAAAGTTAAACATCCATCTGAATTATTCGCTGCTGGTGATAAAATTGATGTTTTAGTTTTAGAGTTAGACTCAGAAGCAAGAAAATTAAGTTTAGGTCATAAACAAACTATGGACAATCCATGGGATGTATATGATAAAACTTTTGCTGAGGGGACTTCACACAATGCAACAATTTCAGATTCAAACGATAAAGGTGCTACAATTATCTTTAATGATGATATTACAGCTTTTGTTCCTAATAGACATCTAGTTAAAGAAGATGGAAATAAGTTAAAGAAAGGTGATACATCAGATTTTAAAGTTATTGAATATAATAAAGACTTTAAAAGAGTTGTAATGTCACACACTGTTTTATTTAATGACCAAGAAAAGAAAAATGTAAAAGAGTCATTAAAGAAAGTTAACGTTAAAGATTCAGATAAATCAACTCTTGGTGATTTAGATGTTTTAGCTGACTTGAAAAAGAAAATGGTTGATGACGAAAAAAAGAAAAAATAAAATTTCTTTTAATCATATTTTAAAAAAAAGCATCTTAATTAAGATGCTTTTTTTTTATGTAATTTCTTTAACTAACCAATCTCCTATTTCACTTGTTTTATAAGATTTGTTTCCGTCTGCTAAATCTTCTGAAACAATTGATTGTTTAAGTGATGAGTTTACTACACTTCTAATTAAATCAGCTTCCTTTTGAAGATTAAAAGCATCTTCAAACATCATTGCAGCTGATAAAATTGTTGCTAAAGGATTAGCTATGTTTTTTCCTGCTGCTTGAGGGTAAGATCCATGAATTGGTTCGTAAAGTGATGTTTTAAGGCCAACAGAAGCTGAAGGCATTAAACCCATAGACCCGGAAATTACTGATGCTTCATCTGTTAATATATCCCCAAATAAATTTTCAGTAATCAATACGTCATATGAATTAGGCCACTGAACAAGTCTCATAGCTACTGCGTCTACAAATTCATAACTTACCTCAACTGATGGGTAGTCTTTTTCTAAAGATTGAACAGTTTCTCTCCAAAGTCTCGATGATTCAAGTACATTAGCTTTATCGACACAGCACAATCTGTTCGATCTCTTCATTGCTAGTTCAAAACCTTTAATAGCTAATCTTTTTATTTCTTCCCTTGTATAGGTGCAAGTGTCAAATGCTGTATTCCCATTATCAAGTCTTCCTCTTTTTCCAAAGTAAATACCGCCTGTTAATTCTCTTAAAAAAATTAAATTAGTTCCCTCAATTCGCTCTTTTTTTAATGGTGATTTATCAATTAAAGAAGGAAATGTGAATGTTGGTCTAACATTTGCAAATAATCCTAAATCTTTTCTCATTTTTAAAAGCCCTTGTTCAGGTCTTACTTTAGCACTAGGATTATTGTCGAATTTCGGATGACCTATTGCTCCAAATAATATAGCATCTGCTTTTAAACAAATTTCATGTGTCTCTTTTGGATAAGGTTCACCAACAGCATCTATAGCTGCCGCTCCTGTAAGGGCGTGCATCCAATTAATGGTGTGATTAAATTTTTTTGCAATTGCATCTGAAACTTTAACCGCTTGTTCTATAACTTCAGGTCCTATACCATCGCCAGGTAATAGAGCTATATTTAATTTCATATTTACTAATTTGATATAATATTTAACATTTTTTCTGTTGATTTGATAGCTGAAACAGTTTGATCTGAATCTAAACCTCTGGTAACAAATTCTTTATCATTATTTTTCCATGTAATAATTGTTTCACATAAAGCATCAGAATTACTTCCAGGTGGAATTGTTACTGAATAATCTATAAGTTCAGGGAGTTTAAATTTATTATGAACATATATTTTTTTTATAGCATTTATAAATGCATCAAATTGCCCGTCACCTGATCCTTTTTCGAAAAATTTCTTACCATTAATATTTAATTCAACTTCCGCAGAGGGTTTATGCCCTTTTTTATGATTTAATAAGTAAGATTCGATGATTACATTATTTTTAAAATTTACACTATTTATCACATCTGAAATTATGTAAGGTAAATCTTCTGCAGTTACTTTTTCTTTTTTATCACCAAGTTCAATTATTCTATTCGTTACTTTTTTTATATTTTCTTCATTTAATGTAAGCCCTAGTTCTTGTAAGTTTTTTTTAATATTTGCCTTTCCTGAAGTTTTACCCAATGCATATTTTCTTTTTCTACCAAATCTTTCAGGAAGTAAATCATTAAAGTATAGGTTTTTTTTACTGTCACCGTCGGCATGAATTCCAGCTGTTTGAGTAAAAACATTATCACCTACTATAGGTTTGTTTGCTGGTATTCTAAATCCAGTAAATGCTGACACTAATCGACTAACTTTGTATAAAGACTTTTCTTTTAAATTAATTTTGATATCAGGTAAAAAGTCTCTTATTACTGCAGCTACACTTGCCATTGGTGCGTTACCAGCTCTTTCTCCCATTCCATTCACGGTCAAATGTAGACCTTGGCATCCGGCTTTTAATCCTTCGATTACATTAGAAACACTCAAATCATAGTCGTTGTGAGCATGAAAATCAAAATGCATTTCAGGAAACTTTTTTACAATTATTGAAATATAATTAAAAGTTTCGTCTGGACTAAGTATGCCTAGAGTATCAGGTAGCAAAACTCTTTTGACAGGTAACTTACTGATAATGTCTAAATACTCAAAAACAAAATCTTTGGAGTTTCTCATACCATTACTCCAATCTTCTAAATAAATATTAGTTATAACACCTTTATTATTTGCTTCATTTACAGCTTTAGTTACAGATTTAAAATAATCCTTTGGTGTTTGTTTTATTTGGTAAGTTAAGTGATTTAATGACCCTTTAGTTAGTAAATTTTGTACTCTAGCTCCTGATCGTATCAACCATTCTAGTGAAATATTATTGTCAAGAAAAGTAAGAATTTCAATTTTTTTTAAAAAATTTTTTTCTTTAGCCCATTCTGTAATTTTCCTGACAGCTTCAAATTCACCTTTTGAAACTCTAGCTGAAGCTACTTCAATTCTATCAATTTTTAATTCCTCAATTAATAATTTAGCGATAGCTAATTTTTCAGATGAAGTAAAAGACATCCCTGAAGTTTGTTCACCGTCCCTTAAAGTAGTGTCCATTATTTCAACGTGTCTAACCATTTTTTAAAATTATAGAGGGGTTGTTTTGGAAAACTTTTTTATACTATCCTTAATATTCATTAAATAATCAATATCGTCATAACCATTTAACATGTTTTCTTTTTTGTATGAGTTTATTTCAAATGATTCTGAAATATTTAATTTCACAATCGTCACAGTTTGTTCTGGAAGATTTACAATGATTTCAGATTTTGGATCATCAAAAACAACTTTAAATATTTTATCTAGAAATCCTGAGGATACTTGGACTGGTAAAACTCCAATATTTAAACAATTGCCCCTAAATATATCAGCAAAAAAACTTGATATAACACATCTAAAACCATAATCATAAATTGACCAGGCAGCATGTTCTCTAGAGGATCCTGATCCAAAATTTTTTCCTCCAACTAAAATTTTTCCATCAAACTTTTTATTATTTAAAACAAAATCTTTTTTTGGTGTGTTATCAGAGTTGTATCTCCAGTCTCTAAATAAATTATCGCCAAAACCAATTCTCTCTGTAGCTTTAAGAAATCTAGCAGGAATTATTTGATCAGTATCAACATTTTCAATAGGAAGAGGAACACAGTTGCTTTTTAATATTTTAAATTTTTCGTAAGCCATATCTTAATATAATGTTCTTGGATCTGTTATCTTTCCTGTAATAGCAGCAGCAGCGGCAACTAAAGGGCTAGCTAATAATGTTCTAGAACCTGGTCCTTGTCTACCTTCAAAATTTCTATTTGAAGTGCTTACTGCATATTTACCGGAGGGAATTTTATCATCATTCATTGCTAAACAAGCGGAACATCCTGGTTCTCTAAGTTCAAAGCCTGACTCGGTTAGTATATCTAGTAATCCCTCGTCTTTTATGGCTTTTTCTACTTGGTGTGAACCTGGCACCAACCATGCTGTAACATTTGATGCTTTTTTTCTTCCTTTAATAATTTTAGTAAATTCTCTAAAATCTTCAATTCTTCCATTTGTACAGCTACCTAAAAAGACAAAATCAATATTTTTACCAATCATACTTTGACCTTCATCAAAATTCATGTAGTTAAGTGATTTTTTGTAAGTTTCTATGCCGCCATCTTGATTTTTTGCTAGAGGAATTTCTTTTGAAATACCTATACCCATTCCTGGGTTTGTTCCATATGTTATCATGGGATTTATTAATTCACCATCAAATTTTAATTCTTTATCAAAAACAGCATCTTGATCTGATTCTAATGTTTCCCAATACTGCATAGCTTTAATCCAGTTTGTATTTTTAGGAGTAAACTCTCTGTTTTTTATGTAATCAAAGGTTTTACTGTCAGGAGCAATCATTCCTCCTCTTGCTCCCATTTCTATACTTAAGTTACAAACTGTCATTCTGCCCTCCATAGACATATCTCTAAAAACCTCGCCTGAATATTCAACAAAATAACCTGTTGCACCAGATGTGGAAAGTTTTGATATAATAAAAAGAGCAACATCTTTTGGACTAACTCCTTTACTAAGTTTGCCGTCAATTGTAATTCTCATTTTTTTTGGCTTTGGCTGCATAATACATTGAGTCGATAAAACCATTTCAACCTCAGATGTTCCTATTCCAAATGCTATTGCTCCAAATGCACCATGTGTTGATGTATGAGAATCGCCACAAACTATGGTTGCGCCTGGTTGAGTTATTCCGTATTCAGGACCGACAACATGAACAATTCCATTTTTTTCGTGGCCTAATCCCCAATACGAAATACCATGTAATTCCGAGTTCTTTTCNNAGTTGGAGTGTTGTGATCAGCTGTTGCAAATGTTTTTTCAGGAAATAAAACTTTAATTCCTCTTTTTTTTAGTCCTAAAAAAGCTACTGGACTAGTTACTTCATGAACCATGTGTCTATCNNAGAACATCAGGTCCATCTTTAATTTTATGAACTACATGCGAGTCCCAAACTTTATCAAATAAGGTTTTACTCATTTTAATATATATTTTATAAAGATTTTTTAATAATTAGTGGAATATCCTCGTCGGTGACTTCTTTTTTTATATCTGCAAATTTCAGAAATTCTGGATAAATTAAATCTAATTCATTTTTAGAAAGGTCATATCCAATCTTTTTAGCTCTGTAAGCTAAAGCTGCTCTACCGCTTCTTGCTGTAAGAATGATAGCTGATTCATTTACTCCAACATCTAATGGGTTAATGATTTCATAAGTTTCTCTATTTTTAATTACACCATCTTGGTGAATTCCAGAACTATGAGCAAAAGCATTTGCACCAACAATTGCTTTGTTAGGTTGAACGGGCATTCCCATTCCTTCGGAAACTAAATTACTTGTATTAAAAAGTAATTTAGAATTTATATTAGTATCTAAATTTAAATTAGGATGTTGTCTCATTATCATAACTACTTCTTCAAGAGAAGTATTTCCAGCCCTTTCTCCAATACCATTTATTGTGCATTCAATTTGTCTAGCTCCATTAATTATTCCAGCAATTGAATTAGCAGTAGCTAAGCCCAAGTCATTATGGCAATGACATGAAATTGTAGCTTTATGAATATTTTTTACGTTTTCAATTAAATATTTTATTTTCTCTCCGTATTCATAAGGCAAACAATAACCAGTAGTATCAGGAATATTTAATACAGTTGCACCTGATTCAATCATTTTTTCACACACTCTAGCTAAAAACTCGTTGTCAGTTCTTCCTGCATCTTCGGCATAAAATTCTACATCCTCTACAAAAGTTTTGGCATACTTTACAGCTTGGGATCCTATTTCTATAATTTTTTCTCTTGATGACTTGAATTTATGTTCAATGTGTGAGTCAGATGTACCTATCCCAGTATGTATTCTGGGACGTCTAGCTGTTTTTAAAGCGTTTGCAGCAACTTCAATATCGTTTTTTACAGCTCTAGTAAGTCCACATACGGTAGCATTTTCCACAATATTTGAAATTTCTGCAACAGATTTAAAATCTCCAGGACTTGAAACAGGAAAGCCAGCTTCAATGACGTCGACTCCTAATTTATCCAGTCTTTTGGCAATAACAAGCTTTTGAGAAGTGTTTAATTTACACCCTGGAACTTGTTCTCCATCTCTTAGTGTTGTGTCAAAAATTTTTACAAATTCTTTTGCCATTTATTTTTTANNTTTTAAGTAAAGCATAAGATGTAAAAGTAATAAAACTGAGTAAATATTTTATGTAATAATTATACTAATTATAACATAAATCCCAAATGACATTTTTTGGGGGATCCGCAGTTATTTTGATTGTCTTTTTAGAAACTGGATGTTGAAATTCAATTTTTCTTGAATGAAGATGTATACTTCCGTCTTTGTTTGATCTTGGAAAACCATATTTTAAATCTCCCTTTATTGCCATTCCTCTATTGGAAAGCTGTGTTCTTATTTGATGATGTCTTCCTGTTTCTAATCTAATTTCAAGTAGAGAGTATTTGTCAAGAGTGTGTATTTGTTTATAATATAAAATTGACTTTTTTGCATTAACGTTTTTATCACTTTTAACGTAAGATTTATTTTGTTTATTGTTTTTCAACAAAAAATCTTCAAGTCTAATTTCGTTAGATTCATCTATTTTATTTACAATGGCCCAATAAGTTTTTTTAATACTATTTTCTTTAAACATTTTGTTTAATCTTGTAAGAGATTTTGATGTTTTTGTAAATATTATAATACCACTTGTAGGTCTGTCTAATCTGTGAGTAATTCCTAAATAAACATTTCCTGGTTTACTATATTTTTTTTTTAGGTAATCTTTAACTTTTTCTCCTAAAGTTTTGTCTTTAGTTTTATCTCCTTGAGTTAATTCACCAGGTTTTTTATTTATTATAATTAAGTGATTGTCTTCAAACAAAATGTTGACTTCAAATAAATTAATATTGCTCATCTTGATTTGGAAAATCTACATTTTTAACATCTTTAATATAATTTTTGATTGCTTTAGTCATTATATCATTTAAGTCAACATACCTTCTTAAAAATCTTGGATTAAATTCTGTTGTCAAACCAACTAAATCGTGAGTTACTAACACTTGTCCGTCAACATCAGAACCAGCACCAATACCAATAACTGGACTTGAAATTGATGAAGAAACTATTTTTGAAATTTTTGCTGGTATTTTTTCTAATACTATTCCAAAACATCCTAATTCATCCAAAAGTTTTGCGTCTTCGACTAATCTTTTAGCTTCTTCTTCCTCTTTTGCTCTTACTGAATATGTTCCAAACTTATATATAGATTGTGGTGTTAACCCAAGATGACCCATTACAGGAATACCGGCATTTAAAATTCTTACAATAGATTCTTTAATCTCAGATCCTCCCTCCATCTTGACTGCATGAGCTCCAGATTCTTTCATTATTCTAATAGCAGATCTTAATGCTTCCCCTGAATTTGATTGATAACTTCCAAAAGGTAAATCTACTACTACCAACGCTCTTTCAACTCCTCTTACAACGGAAGAAGCGTGATAAATTATTTGATCCAAAGTTATAGGCAAGGTAGTTTCATGTCCTGCCATAACGTTAGAAGCAGAGTCTCCAACTAAAATTATATCAATTCCTGAATTATCAATAATTTTTGCCATTGAATAATCATATCCAGTTAGCATTGAAATCTTTTCATTTCTGGATTTCATTTCTTTCAATGAGTGTGTGGTAACTCTTTTATATTCTTTTTTTGACATAATTTACTTTTTTACAAATGTAATTTTATTTTAAAAATAACAACTGACACAGTGTCATGTGTATAAATATGGCATAATGATTGAAATATATGTCGTAAATAAATAAATAATATAAAATGAGTAAAATAATAGGTATTGATTTGGGGACTACAAATTCTTGCGTTTCAGTAATGGAAGGTAATGAACCTGTTGTAATTCCTAATGCAGAGGGTAAAAGAACAACACCATCTGTTATTGCTTTTGTTGAAGGTGGTGAAATTAAAGTAGGTGACCCGGCTAAAAGACAAGCTGTTACTAATCCAACAAAAACAATTGCTTCTGTCAAAAGATTTATGGGTAATAAGTATAGCGAGTCTAAAAAAGATGCTGATAGGTCTGCTTACAAAGTAGTTAAAGGGGATAATGATACTGCAAGAGTGGATATTGATGGTAGATTATATACTCCACAAGAATTATCTGCTATGATACTTCAAAAAATGAAAAAAACTGCAGAGGATTATCTAGGAAATACTGTTAGTGAAGCTGTTGTTACTGTCCCTGCATATTTTAATGATGCTCAAAGACAAGCAACAAAAGAAGCAGGAGAAATTGCTGGACTTAAAGTTCAAAGAATTATTAATGAGCCTACTGCTGCTGCTCTTGCTTATGGACTTGATAAGTCTGGAAAAGATCAAAAAATTGCTGTTTATGATTTAGGAGGAGGTACTTTTGATATTTCAGTTTTAGAACTTGGTGACGGAGTTTTTGAGGTTCTGTCAACTAATGGTGATACTAGACTTGGTGGTGATGATTTTGATGAAGAAATTATTAGTTTTTTAGCTGATGATTTTAAAAAGAAAGAGGATATTGATTTAAGAAAAGATCCAATGGCACTTCAAAGGTTAAAGGAAGCTGCAGAAAAAGCAAAAATTGAATTATCATCATCTACTCAAACTGAGATAAATCTTCCTTACATAACTGCTACTGCTTCAGGTCCTAAGCATCTTGTTGTTTCTTTAACAAGATCTAAATTTGAACAACTTACAAGTGATTTAGTTAAAAGATCTATGGAACCAGTTAAAAAAGCAATTGATGATGCTGGTTTAAGCATTAATGAAATTGATGAAGTTATTTTAGTTGGTGGTTCAACTAGAATTCCAGTCATTCAAGAGAAAGTTGAAAAGTTTTTCGGTAAAAAACCTTCAAAAGGTGTAAACCCTGACGAAGTTGTAGCTATTGGTGCTGCAATTCAAGGAGGAGTTTTGACTGGAGATGTTAAAGATGTATTGCTTTTAGATGTAACTCCTTTATCTCTTGGAATAGAAACTATGGGAAGTGTTATGACTAAATTAATAGATTCAAACACTACGATTCCAACTAAAAAATCTCAAGTGTTCTCAACTGCTGCTGATAATCAACCTTCAGTAGAAATACATGTCTTGCAAGGTGAGAGACCAATGGCCAAAGACAATAATACTATCGGAAGATTTCATTTAGACGGGATTCCACCTGCCCCAAGAGGAACTCCTCAAATTGAAGTTACTTTTGATATAGATGCTAATGGTTTAATCCATGTAACAGCCGCTGATAAAGCTACAGGAAAAACTCAAGACATAAGAATTGAAGCTTCATCTGGATTGTCAGAAGAAGAAATTGAAAAAATGAAAAAAGAAGCTGAGGCTAATGCTGAATCAGATAAAAAAGCAAAAGAAGAAGTTGACACTTTCAATAGTGCTGATGCTATGATTTTTCAAACTGATAGTCAATTAAAAGAATTTGGGGATAAGATTCCAGACGATAAGAAAAAAGCTATTGAAGACGCTTTAGATGTACTAAAAAAAGCACATGAATCTAAAGATGTTGATTCTATTAAAACTGCTCTTGAAGGTATTAATGAAGCATGGAAAAACGCGTCAGAAGAACTTTACAAGGCTCAAGCAGAAGCTCAGCAAGCAAGTGGAGCTGGTGCTCAAGAACCTGGGGCTACTGAAAAACCTAAAGATGATTCAGATGATGTTCAAGATGTTGATTTTGAAGAAGTTAAATAATTAAATTTTTAATTCTCAAAAAGCGCATTAGTTTCTAATGCGCTTTTTTTATATTTATAGTACATGGATAAAAAAAATATATTAGAAAGGATTAATTCATCAAATAAAAACACATTGATGGATACATTGGACATTGAATTTATTGATATTGGTGAAGATTTTTTAGTAGCTAAAATGCCAGTTACTTCAAAAGTTTATCAACCTGATGGAGTTTTACATGGTGGTGCTACAGTTGCATTAGCAGAATCGGTAGGTAGTGCTGTTTCATATATGTCTGTAGACTACATGAACAAAACTGTAAGAGGAATAATTATTTCAGCTAATCATTTAAAAAGTGTTAAAGAAGGATATGTTTATGCAAGAGCCACGCCTCTTCACAAGGGAAGATCAACTCAACTTTGGGAAATCAAAATTACAGATGATGATAATAATTTAATTTCTCATTGTAAGCTTTCTACCATGGTTTTAAATAAAAAACTTTAAACATGTTTATCAAAAACGCATTAAAAGTTAAAAATAATCTTTGGAGATACGGATTAGGAGTATTGATTATTTTTATTTTTACCCAACTAGGTTCAATTCCTTTTATTGTAGCAATTTTTCAAAAAGTAGGTCTTGAGGGTGCTGTTAAACTTAATCCATCAAATATGATGACAGTATTAGAGAATAATAACCTTACTTTTTTTTATTTATTATTATCCTTTGTTGTTGGTTTTATTGGTTTTTTAATTATTATTAAATTTCTTCACAACCAATCCTTGAAATCTGTTACAACCAGTAGAGAATCTACTGATTTTAAACGAGTTTTTACAGCTTTTATTTCTATATCTGCAATAATTCTTTTAAACCTTCTTTTTTCTATTTATTTAAATCCGGACGAATACGTTTTTCAGTTTAATTTAAATGATTTTTTTATTCTATTTCTAATAGCAATAATATTTATTCCTATTCAAACAAGTTTAGAAGAATATGTGTTTAGAGGATATATAATGCAAGGTTTAGGAGTTTTTGTTAAAAACAGATGGTTTCCTTTAATTTTTACTTCTCTAAGTTTTGGCTTATTACATTTATCTAACCCTGAAATTGATAAAATCGGTAACATAATTATAATTCACTATATAATAACAGGATTATTTTTGGGTATTATTACCTTGATGGATGAAGGGATGGAACTTGCATTAGGTTTTCATGCTGGAAATAACCTTTTAATAGCATTACTAGTAACTGCTGATTGGACAGTATTTCAAACCAGTTCAGTTTTTAAATATATTGGTGAACCTGATGTTATAAATCAAACATTTTTTTCTTTAGCAGTCATTTACCCTCTTTTATTGATTTATTTTTCAAAAAAATATCAATGGACTAATTGGAAAGAAAAACTTCTTGGAACAATAAGTTAAACTTTTAGGTATTTTTTAACATTTAGTTAATAGATTTATTAAGATATTGTAATATACAACTACTAAATATTATTATGGCCTTAAATAAGAATGGAATTTTTGGAATTGCATCCTTCATTTTAACAGTTTTAGGAATAGCTCTAGTTCTTTTAGGTGTTTTAAAATACACTGAATACGCTATTGGGTTCAGCGTAGCTGGAGTTGGTTTTATTTCTATTGGATGGGCATTTAACGCTCTTAAGGGGAGAGTTTAAATATCGTAAACTCATTTTATTTTTTTCCAATCATATCCTCAGGTTTAACCCAGTCATCAAACTCTTTTTCAGATAAATAACCTGTTTTCAGAGCGGCTTCTTTTAAAGTTATTCCATTTTCATGAGCAATATTAGCAATTTCTGCTGATTTGTAATATCCAATTTTACTATTTAAAGCGGTAACTAACATGAGCGAATTATTTAATAGTTCCTTAATTCTTTTAGTATTTGCTCTTATTCCTACTAAACAATTATCATTAAAACTTATTACACTATCTGAAATTAGCGTTAATGATTCTAGTACGTTAGAAACAATTACGGGTTTAAAAACGTTAAGTTCGTAATGACCCTGCATTCCACCTAATGTTACAGTAACATCATTTCCTATAACTTGAGCACATACCATTGATAAAGCTTCACATTGGGTAGGATTTACTTTTCCAGGCATAATTGAACTTCCAGGTTCGTTTGCTGGTATTATTATTTCTCCAATACCTGATCTCGGTCCACTTGCCATTAATCTAATGTCGTTGGCAATTTTATTTAATGAATTAGCGATTAATTTTAAAGCACCGTGAGATTCAACAAGTGCATCATGAGACGCGATAGATTCAAATTTATTTTTGGCTGAAATAAAATTTATTCCAGTAAATTTTGAGATGTATTTTGCAGATAAGGTATCGTAACCTTTGGGTGAGTTTATTCCTGTTCCAACAGCTGTAGCGCCTAAAGCGAGCTCTGATAAATGATTTAATGAATTATTTAAAGATTCTAAACCGTGTTCTATTTGAGAATGATATCCAGAAAATTCTTGACCTAAGGTAATTGGAGTAGCATCCATCAGGTGTGTTCTTCCAATTTTTATAACATTTTTAAATTCTTTAGATTTTTCTAACAAAGTAGATTTAAAAATATTAAGATTAGGGATCGTATTAAAAACTATTTTTTTGTAAGTAGCAATGTGCATTGCAGTAGGAAATGTATCATTCGAAGACTGAGACATATTAACATCATCATTTGGAGCTAATGTTTTTTCTCCTTCACCTACTATTTTGCCTTCAATTTGATGAGCTCTATTAGAAATCACCTCATTTATATTCATGTTCGTTTGAGTGCCGGAACCAGTTTGCCAAATTACTAAAGGAAATTGATTATCATGATCTCCGTTGATAATTTCATCGCAGACTTTACTTATTAGTTCTTTCTTTGATCTAGTTAAAACCCCTAAGTCAAAATTTGTGAAAGCAGCAGCTTTTTTTAGAATTGCAAAAGCATGAATAATTTCGATTGGCATTGAACCTGGCCTTCCTATTTTGAAATTATTTATTGATCGCTGGGTTTGAGGGCCCCATAATGCATGTTTTAGCACTTTTACTTCACCAATAGTATCTTTTTCGATTCTGTAATCCATAATTAATTATAAACTACAAATTTAATATAATTGCTGGATATATTTTTTATGATCATTTGTTAACATTTATTTTTCAAGATCATTACTTTAATTTATATTTGTAAGATCAATATATTAATATGTTTGAATTTGATCAATATTTAGGTTTTATACTCTTTCTTTCAGTTTTAACAATGGGATTTTGGTTGTTAATACTTTTACTAACATTTATTGTCCCTTACTGGGTAGGAGGTGCATTGCTAGAAAAGATAAATGAGTTAAGAAATAAAGTAAAAAAATAATTTAAGTTCCAAAGCCTCCTTCACTATAATCGTTATAGCCACCAGAATTTCTACTTTCCTTTTTCTTTTGATTAAAACGATAAATTAAGTTTAACTCTAAGGTTCTTCCTCCCCTCCAATTACTTTCACTATAACTTCTATAGTTTTCATTAAAAGACTCAATTCTCCATTTACCAGTTTCAAATATATCATTAACCTTAAATGTTAATGTTATTTTATCTTTTAATAGATCTTTACTAAATGCAGTGTTGCTGTAAATAGAAGATTTTCTTTCAGAAACTGCGGTCTTTTGAGGGGCTCTGTACCTAAGGCTAGTTTGCCAATCTACACTAGAAAATAACTTTAAATTATTGCTTAGTCTCCCTGACCATGTTAAATTTTTAGAGTCATATACAATACCCATATATTCACCTAAAATTTCTGATTCATAAAAGTTTAAACTCCCATTTAGTCTCCAGTTTTTAGATTGATTTAAATTTGCATTTAGTTCTAGGCCAACTTGTTTATTGCTTGCTAAGTTAATTGGGGTTCTTCTAAGGACAGGAACTAATATTTCATTAACAAGAACAAAATCCCCAGTATTTTCACTAATAAAAGTAAACACTCCGGTTTCTTTTCTGTAATAAATAGATCCATTTAAAGTTAGTTTATCGTATCTTTTTAAATATCCTAAATCTATTCCATTAGAGTAAGTAGGATCTATATTTGGATTACCTTGAAAAATATTGGTTGCACTCGATTTGGATGGAAATGGATTAATAAAATATGATCTAGCTCTTCTAATTCTTCGGTTGTATCCAAATGTTATAGTTTCGTTTTCCTTAATTTGATATGATAAATTTAAGGTAGGAAAGAAATCATTATAATTTTTTACATTATTAGTATTGTTTACTAACTGTTTAACGGTTGTTTTAGACTCTTCATATCTTAAACCCAACAGAAATGAAAATTTATTAGTTTTATTTCCATACTGAGTGTAAAAAGCATTAACTTTTTCGTTATAAAGTAGAGTATTACTAAGATTTAAATCATTAACAAAATTACCATTTAAGTCTTCATTTTCTGCCAAGTAATCAATATCCTGATACTGATTATTTCTTCTAAACCCAAGTTCAAATTGCCCGTCTTTTTTAATTGGTAATACATAATCAATTTTAAACAGTTCGCTTTTTTGAATTTCATCTGTGTAAACCCTTTCACTTAAATATTTAGTAAATATTGGCTTTAACTGAGAATTTGAAATAAAACTATTTTCATTTTCTGAAGATTTTTCTTTTTGATAGTCCAGAGTTAACACATGTCCTTCTTTATTAAAATCATGAGTTAGATTGATTGAGAATTCATTCGTGTCATCAATTTCTGATTCTTTTTCTAACCTTTCAGAAAATTTGGATATTGCATTAAAATTTTGATTAACATTATTAGTATTATTTGTAAAACCATCACTTTTTCTTAAAACGTATGAGCCAACTACACTAGTTTTGTCAGAAATAAAATATTCAATTCCAGTATTTAAATAATTAGAGTTACTTTCAGAATCTCTAACACCATTTTCATTTAAAAAATTATTAATTGTTTGATTTGTAAAGTATTCTGTTTCATTTATAAAACTTCCCTCACTAGTTCTTGTATTATAGCCTATATTGTTAAAAAAATTAAGCTTTTTTGTTCTGTAATTTAAATTTGCAGAAACCCCATAGCGTTCTGGATATCCACTATTAAGTGATAAAGATCCGTTAAATCCAATTAATTTACTTTTTCTTAATATGATATTAATAATTCCTGCAGTTCCTTCAGCATTATATCTGGCTGATGGAGAGGTGATTACTTCAACCTTTTCAACACTTTCAGAGGGAAATTGTTTTAGTGCTTCATTACTACTTATTCCAACAAGTCCAGATGGTTTGCCATTTATTAAAATTCTTACACTTTCATTCCCTCTTAACGATACATTACCCTCAATATCAACTTCGACAGATGGAAGATTATCTAAAACATCACTAACGCTATTTCCTTTCAAAGTCAGGTCTTTTCCAATGTTGTAAACGGTTTTGTCTAGTTTTATTTCAATTTCAGTTTTTTCGCCAATAACTTCAATTTCGTCTAATATATTTTCATCAATTGAAAGTTCAATTGTTCCCAAACTTAGAGGATTGTTAACATTTATGTTTTTATAATATTTTATTTTAAATGATATAAATTCTACTTTAAAATCATAATTACCCTTATTAAGTCCAATACTAAATTCACCATTACTGTCAGTAATTACCCCGTTTATTACATTCTCTGAGTTCACATTAAATACACTTATGGTCGCATATTCTAATGGAATATTTGTTTCTGAATCGGTAACTGTTCCTGATACTATAACTTCGCTATTTTGTGAGTACAATAAACTAGTTGATGTGAAGACAAAAAATAAAAATATTTTTTTCATAACCTATACTAAATCAAAGATCTTGCCAATCAAGATATTATTTAAGACAATGAAAATCTATAATAGTTTAATTTAAATAATTTTATTTATTTCCTCTGCTGGAATTGCTATTACAGCTTTGGTTTTTGAAATAAGAATGGGTCTTTTAATCAATTTTGAAAATTCATTTAAAAGATCTATTATTTCATTATTTGAAAGTTTTTTATGTTTATAATTTTCTTTCCATATTTTTTCTTGAGTTCTTACAAGATCAATTGGATTTACACTTAGTTTATCAATAATTTCTTTTATGAAACTTGTCTTCAAACCATCATTCATATATAAAATGGCTTTAAAATCTATATTGTGAAATTTTAAAAATTCAATTGCTTCTCTTGACTTCCTACACCTTGGATTGTGTAATAATTTAAATTTATTCATTGCTAATTTTTCATTAAGAAAGCTTTTAAAAATGGATTTATACCTCCATCTAAGACTTCGTTAATATTATTTGTTTCATGCTCAGTTCTTACATCCTTTATTAACTTATAGGGGTGAAGTACATAGTTTCTTATTTGAGAGCCCCATTCGATTTTCATTTTACTTGATTCTATTTTTTCTCTTTCTTTCATTTTTTCTTTCAACTCAATTTCGTAAAGTTGTGATTTAAGTAGTCGCATTGCTTTGTCTTTATTTTCTAATTGAGATCTAGTTTCAGAATTTTCAATTACAATACCAGATGGAGCATGTCTTAATCTTACAGCAGTTTCTACTTTATTTACATTTTGACCACCAGCTCCACTTGATCTCATTGTTTCCCAAGAAATTTCAGATGGATTAATGTTAATCTCTATAGTATCGTCAACAAGCGGATATACATAAACTGAAGCAAATGAAGTATGTCTTTTAGCATTACTGTCAAAAGGTGATATTCTAACTAATCTGTGCACTCCGTTTTCTCCTTTGAGCCATCCAAATCCAAAATCTCCATCAATTTCAATCGTAACTGATTTAATTCCAGCTACATCACCTTGTTGAAGGTCTAATTCTTTAATTTTATACTTATTTTTTTCTGCCCACATTATGTACATTCTCATTAACATTTGAGCCCAATCACAACTTTCTGTTCCTCCAGCTCCAGCAGTAATTTGGATTACAGCACTCATTTCATCTCCTTCATTAGAAAGCATATTTTTAAATTCGATACTTTCAATATGTTCTTTACATTCAACAAAATGTTTTTCTAGCTCTTTTTCTTCAATATCACCTTCTTTAAAATATTCAAATAAAATTTCTAAATCTTCACATAATACAACAGCCGTTTTATAATCTTTAACCCATTGTTTTAAAGATTGTAATTCTTTCATTACAATTTGTGCTTTTTTAGAATCGTTCCAAAAATCAGGATCAAATGTTGTTTCCTCCTTATTTGAGATTTCAATATTTTTGGAGTCTATGTCAAAGATATCTCCTCAACGATTTAGTTCGTTGAAGGAGATTTTTTATTTGATCAAATGTTATCATAATAATTACAAAAATACATTTTAAATTAACTTATATACGACCTAATAAATTTTTTATATTTAAATTGTGTAAGTAAGATATGTTTTAAAATTTTGTATCTATTTATAAAAAATATTTAATTAAGAAGTATGATAATAAATTTGATAAGTGATACTGTTACAAAACCATGTAATGAGATGTTAGATTTCATGATGAATTCAAATGTTGGAGATGATGTTTTTAAAGAAGATCCGACAGTAAATGAATTAGAAAAAATGTTAGCCGAAATGTTTGGAAAAGAAGCAGCATTATTTTTTCCCTCAGGAACTATGGCTAATCAGACTGCTATAAAAATTCATACTGAACCAGGTGATCAATTAATATGTGATAAATATGCTCATGTTTATAATTACGAAGGTGGTGGTGTAAGTTTTAACAGTGGCGTTTCATGTAAACTTATAGACGGTCACAGAGGAATGTTTACAAATGAACAAGTTATAAATTCAATTAATCCACCAGATTTTTACCACAGCCCAAAAACCTCATTAGTGTGCGTTGAAAACACTACAAATAAAGGAGGTGGAGCTTGTTGGGATATTAATGAATTAATTAAAATCAAGCAAACTTGTAAAGAACATAACTTGTTTTATCACCTAGATGGTGCTAGAATTTGGAACGCAATGGTAAAAACAAATACTAAACCAATTCAATATGGAAATATATTTGATTCAATTTCAATTTGTTTAAGCAAAGGCCTGGGTTGCCCAGTAGGGTCTGTTTTAATTGGCTCAAGTGAATTTATTAACAAAGCGATTAGAGTAAGAAAGGTCTTAGGTGGAGGAATGAGGCAAGCTGGGTATTTAGCTGCTTGCGGAATTTATGCTTTAAATAATAATATTGAAAGATTAAAAGAAGATCATTTAAAAGCAGTTGAAATTGAAAAACTACTTTCTGAAAAACATTATATAAAGAAAGTAGAGAAGGTAGAGACAAATATTTTAATTTTTCAATTAAAATCAAACTATGATTCAAATATTTTTATAGAAAAAATGTTAAAATCTGGTGTTAAGTTAATATCAATGGGAGATAATAAATTAAGGATTGTAACTCATAAAGATTACAATAATGAAATGCATCTAAAATTTATTGAAACAATCGCAAATCTTCAAATTTAAAATATGTTTAAAAATTCACTTTTTTTATTTGTAAGTATTATGTTTGCCTTTTCTTGTAATAATGAAATTAAACCCCCTTTGAAGAACTCAATTACCCCTCCGAAAGCAGAAAAATCTCCAGTTTCATTTAAAAAATTTAATGATATAAGGATTGACGATTATTATTGGTTGAAAGAAAGAGATAATCCCGAGGTCATAGATTACTTAGAGAGAGAGAATGACTATTATGAAAAGATGACTTCTCATACACTAGATTTACAAGACAAATTATTTAATGAAATTAAAAATAAAATAAAAGAAGATGACCAATCAGTTCCTTATTTTTTAAATGGTTATTGGTATAAAACCAAATACGAAGAAGGCCTTAGCTATCCTATTTACACAAGATATAAAGATTCTCTAAATAATAAAGAAGAGATTTTATTTGATTGTAATATTTTAGCTAAAAAACATGATTATTTTAATTTATCAAACTTTCAAATCAGTCCTGATAATAAAATAGTTGCATATAGTACTGACATTGTATCTAGAAGATTATATACAATTCAATTTAAAAATTTAGAGACTGGAGAAATTTATAATGATAAAATAATAAATTCATCTGGAAGTTTTGCTTGGGCTAATGATAATTTAACCTTATTTTATACAAATAGAGATGTAAATACATTAAGAAATGATAAAATATTTAAACATACTTTAAATTCTAATTATGAAAATGATGAATTAGTTTATTTTGAAAAAGATGAAACCTTTTACGCTAACGTTTCTAAATCAAAATCAAAAAAATATATTATTATTTCATCATACAGTACTTTAACATCTGAATTTCAATTTTTACCAGCCGACAACCCGAACGATAATTTTACACTATTTAGTAAAAGAAAAAGAGGTATTGAGTATAATATTAATCATTATAAAGACCATTTTTATATTATAACAAACAAAGACAATGCTTTTAATTATAAGTTGATGAAAACTAAAGTTAACGATACTTCCTCTGATAATTGGGAAGATGTTATTGAGCACAGAAAAAATATTTTAATTGAAGGCATTGATATTTTTAAAGATCATTTAGTTGTGAGTGAAAGAGTTAATGGTTTAAATAGAATAAATATTAAAAAATGGGATAACTCAGAAAATTATTTTTTAAATTTTGATAACGAAACTTTTAGCGCTAATACAACTGCTAATTTAGATTTCAATTCTAAAAAACTTAGGTATGCTTACAATTCTTTAAACGAACCTTATTCTGTTGTTGAGTTTGATATGATTACTAAAGAAAAAAATATTTTAAAACAGCACAAAGTTTTGGATAAAAACTTTGATAAAAACAATTATGTTACTGAAAGAATTTGGGCTAAATCAAGAGATGGTAATAATATACCAATTTCATTAATTTATAAAAAAGGTATTAAAAAAGATGGCTCTAATCCACTTTTACTTTATGGTTACGGATCTTATGGTAACACAATCGATCCATCTTTTTCAATTAGTAGATTGAGTTTGTTAGATAGAGGTTTTATATATGCTATTTCTCATGTAAGAGGAAGTGAGTATTTGGGAAGAGATTGGTATGAAAATGGTAAACTTTTAAATAAGAAAAATACTTTTTTTGATTTTGTTGATTCTACGAAATTTTTGATTTCTCAAGGATATACATCAGCAGAGCACTCCTATGCTTATGGGGGATCGGCTGGAGGATTACTTATGGGTACTGTCATTAATATAGCTCCTGAGCTTTACAACGGAGTAATTGCTGCAGTACCTTTTGTTGATGTAATTACCACCATGCTAGACGAAACTATTCCTTTAACAACTAGTGAATATGATGAATGGGGAAATCCTAACAAAAAAGAATATTACCACTACATGTTGTCTTATTCGCCTTATGACAATGTATCTAAAATGAATTATCCCAATTTACTTGTAACAACTGGACTACACGATTCACAAGTTCAATATTGGGAACCTGCTAAATGGGTAGCCAAATTAAGAGATTTTAAACTTGATGAAAATTATTTATTTTTAAATACAAATATGGAAACTGGCCATGGTGGGTCTTCAGGCAGGTTTGAAGCTATAAAAGACTTAGCTAAAGAATATGCGTTTATTTTAGATTTAGAAAATATTTATAATTAGAAATAATTTGGTTCTAACTACTTTTTTTAAGTATTTTGCCTTTTTAATATGCTACACAAAGTAGATTATGAGTAAAAATATTAAAGCTTTTAATAATATTCTTGAGCTAATTGGTGATACACCGCTTGTTAAATTAAATAAGATAGTTGAAGATATTCCTGGAAATTTTTATGCCAAAGTAGAAGCGTTTAACCCTGGTCACTCTAACAAAGATAGAATAGCTCTTCACATAATAGAAACTGCAGAAAAAAAAGGTTTGCTAAAGCCTGGTGCTACAATAATTGAAACTACGTCTGGGAATACAGGTTTTAGTTTGTCTATGGTGAGTATGATAAAAGGGTACAACTGTATTTTAGCTGTATCTTCAAAGTCTTCACATGATAAAATAGATATGCTAAAGTCCATGGGAGCTAAAGTTTATGTTTGCCCAGCTCACGTTAGTGCTGATGACAAAAGATCTTATTATCAAGTTGCGAAAAGATTACATGAAGAAATTAAAGGTTCTTTTTATATCAATCAATATTTTAATAAACTAAATACCGAAGCTCACTTTAATTCAACAGGGCCAGAAATATGGAATCAAACTAACGGAAAAATCACTCATTTAGTAGCCAGCAGTGGGACTGGAGGAACAATTTCAGGTATTGGACAATATTTGAAATCAAAAAATCCAGATATTAAAATAATTGGAGTCGATGCTTATGGATCAGTTTTAAAAAAATATCATGAAACTAAAGTTTTTGATGAGGATGAGATATATCCATATCGAATTGAAGGCTTAGGTAAAAATCTAATTCCTACAGCCACTGATTTTGATATAATTGATTTTTTTGAAAAAGTCAATGATGAACAAAGTGCCCATTCCTCAAGAGAGATAGCATTAAAAGAGGGTATGTTTGTAGGCTATACGTCTGGAGCTGCTATGCAGGCAGTAAAACAGCTTTCAAAAAGTAATATTTTTACTAAAGAAAGCGTTGTAGTTATGATTTTTTGTGATCACGGGTCTAGATACATGAGTAAAATTTATAGCGACAAATGGATGTCTGATCAAGGATTTTTCGACTCTGAAAAAACTCCATTAGAAAAACCTATTGAATACATAAAATAAATGTTATTTTTGCAGTAATTCTTTACAGTAAAAAATGAATGATTTATTTGATAAAATAGTTTCAAACAAAGGACCTTTAGGTCAGTATGCAAAGGTAGCTGAGGGGTATTTTGCTTTTCCTAAGTTAGAGGGTCCAATTAGTAATAGAATGGGTTTTAATGGTAAAAAAGTTATCACTTGGAGTGTTAATGACTATTTAGGACTTGCCAATCATCCTGAGATCAGAGAATTTGATGCTGAAGCTGCAAAAAAATATGGATCAGCTTATCCAATGGGAGCTAGATTAATGTCTGGACATACTCATTTGCATGAAAAATTAGAAAACGAATTAGCAGATTTTGTTAACAAGGAGAAGGCGTATGTACTTAATTTTGGATATCAAGGTATTTTATCAACAGTAGATTCATTAGTTTCTAAAAATGATGTAATTGTTTACGATATTGATTGTCATGCTTGTATTGTTGATGGTGTTAGACTTCACGTTGGAAAAAGGTTTACTTTCCAACACAATGACATGGATAGTTTAGTTATTAATTTAGAAAGAGCTACAAAAATTGCAGAGAAAACGGGAGGAGGAATTTTAGTTATTTCTGAGGGTGTTTTTGGAATGAGAGGTGAACAGGGTAAAATAAAAGAGATTTCTGATTTAAAAAGTAAATATAAGTTCAGGTTATTAGTTGATGATGCACATGGATTTGGAACTTTAGGTGAAACTGGAGCAGGAGCAGGAGAGGAACAAGGAGTTCAAGACCAAATAGATGTTTATTTCGCAACTTTTGCAAAGTCAATGGCCAGTACAGGTGCATTTATTGCTGCAGATAAAATGATTATCGATTATTTAAAATATAATATGAGATCTCAGGTATTTGCAAAATCTTTACAAATGCAGCTTGTAGCCGGGATTCTAAAAAGACTTGAAATGTTAAAAACTAGACCTGAACTTAGATCAAAATTATGGGATAATGTTAAAGCTCTTCAAAGTGGCTTAAAAAAGCAAAATTTTGATTTAGGAAAAACTCAAAGTTGTGTAACTCCTGTTTTTTTAAAAGGTGATATTCATGAAGCTTTCGTTATGGTTAAGGAACTTAGAGAAAAATATTTTATTTTTTGTTCTATTGTCGTTTATCCAGTAATACCAAAGGGGTTTATACTTTTAAGACTAATACCTACGACTTCTCATAATATAGATGACATAAATGAAACTCTTTCTGCATTTTCTAAAATTAGATCTAAATTAATTGACGGTACCTACAAGAAAATTGCTGAAAAACTAAAAATAAATTAATCTTTTTGATTAGAATTCTAATTTAATTTGAAGTTCAAAAATTACTTAGTTAAAAAAAAACACTAATTTTGGTAAGAATTTAAGCGTTATGAATCCAAAAAAAATACTCAACGCTAATGAAATATCAACCATACTTAATAGGTTGTCTTTTCAGTTAATTGAAGATCACAATACATTTGATAATACTGTAATAGTAGCAATCCAGCCGAGAGGTGCTGTTTTAGGAAACAGAATTTCTAAACTTATTAATAAACACGAGAAAAATAATAATCTTAAAATCGGTTATTTAGATATAACTTTTTTTAGAGATGATTTTAGAAGAACTGAAAAAGTATTAAAAGCAAGTGCTACAGAAATTAATTTTACTGTTGAAAATAAAACAGTTGTTTTAGTTGATGATGTTTTATTTACAGGTAGAAGTATTAGAGCTGCTTTAAATGCTATACAGTCATTTGGAAGGCCTGAAAAAATTCAATTATTGACTTTGATTGACAGAAGATTTTCTAGAGAGTTGCCTATACAACCTGATTATTGTGGAACTCAAGTAGATTCTAGATTAAATGAAAAAGTAATTGTTCATTGGGAAGAAAATGATTTAGAAGATTCAGTTTATTTATATAAAAATAAAAAATGAGTAGTTTAAGTGTAGATAATTTATTGGGAATAAAATATTTAAATAAAGACGATTTAAATTTGATTTTCAAAACGTCTGATAATTTTAAAGAAGTAATTAATAGAAAAATAAAAAAAGTCCCCTCTCTAAGAGATGTTACAATAGCAAACTTATTTTTTGAAAATAGTACAAGGACTAAACTTTCTTTCGAACTAGCTCAAAAAAGATTATCAGCAGATGTAGTTAATTTTTCATCTTCTGGATCTTCAATTTCAAAAGGAGAAACTTTAATTGACACAGTTAATAATATTCTTTCTATGAAAGTTGATATGATAGTCATGCGTCATCCTAGCCCTGGTGCAAGTGTTTTTCTTTCAAAGAATGTTAATTCCTGTATAATAAATGCGGGCGACGGAACTCATGAACATCCTACACAAGCGTTATTAGACGCATATTCATTAATTGAAAAAATTGGTGATATAAAAAATAAAAATATACTTATTGTTGGAGATATCATGCATTCTAGAGTAGCTTTATCTAATATTTTTGCCTATCAAAAACTTGGAGCCAATGTTACTGTTTGTGGACCAAAATCTCTAATTCCAAAAAGTATTGAATCACTAAATGTTAAAGTTGAAACTGATTTTAGAAAAGCTTTAAAAAATTCGGATGCTGTTAATATGTTAAGGATTCAAAACGAAAGAATGTCTGAATCCTATTTTCCCTCTGTTAGAGAATATGTTCAACAATATGGTTTAACAATGCAATTATTAAATTCTATTAATAATGAAATTATAGTAATGCACCCTGGTCCAATTAATAGAGGAGTTGAAATCACAAGTGAAGTTGCTGATTCTGATCAAGCAATAATTTTAGACCAAGTAGAAAATGGGGTAGCTATTCGTATGGCCGTAATGTACTTATTGGCTGCAAAGCTTAAATAACATGAACTTATCTAAATCAAAGAACACATTATTATTTGAAATAAATAGTAGAAAGAATTATCTAAATTCTTTAGTTGAAATTAAAAAAAATATTCAAAAAAAAAATATAATAATTGACTTTAATGAATTTGATTTTGAAGATTTTTTTGAAGATTTAAATATCTTATTTAAAAAATCTAAAAAGAACGATAGATCTTTTGTTATAATTAATTCAGATTTTAGATCTGAGTACTATAATTTAAGTATAGACATTGTTCCTTCTTTGCAAGAGGCAATTGATATAATTGAACTTGAAGAGATTGAAAGAGATTTAGGATTGTTATGAAATTAACAATATTAGGTAGTTTTTCGGCTTATCCATCTTTCAAAGGTTTTACAACTTCTCAAGTTTTAGAACACAACGGGAAATCGTTTCTTATTGATTGTGGTGAAGGAACTCAACTTCAATTAAGAAAAAATAAAATTAAATTCAACTCAATTGAAGATGTTTTTATTTCTCATTTACATGGAGATCATTATTTTGGACTTCCGGGTCTAATTTTAACTTTTAACTTATTGGGAAGAGAAAAACCTTTAAATATTTTTGGTCCAAAGGGAATTAAGGAAATAATTACGTTATTGATGAAACTTGGTAAAACTTGGACTAATTATAAATTAAATTTTATAGAACTAAATAGTATAAAACCACAAGTTATACTTAATAAAAATAATTTTACAGTAACAACAATTCCACTTTATCATGGAATTTACACAAATGGATTTTTATTTAGAAAAAAAAGAACTAGTCACAAACTAATTGTGAATAAAGCTATTGATTTAGGAATCGATAAAACTCAATTTGCAGGAATTAAATTAGGTAAAGATGGAGTGACTGACAAAGGACAAATTATAAAAAACATTAAATTAGTAGAGCCTTTAAGTCCAGATATTGTTTACGCATTTTGTAGTGATACTCTTTTTAATTTAAAAATTACAGAACAAATCAGAGAATGTGATTTATTATATCATGAGTCTACATTTTTAAAAAAAGATGAAAATTTTGCTTTCAAAACATTTCATTCTACTGCTGAGCAAGCTGCAATTATAGCAAAGAATTCAAATGTCAAAAAACTTATCTTAGGTCATTTTTCATCAAGATATAATAATTTAGATTTGTTTATAAATGAGGCTAGAACTATTTTTGAAAACTGTGAATTAGCAATTGAGAATAAGAGTTTTGTTTTTTAATAATAAACATTAATTTAGAATATGTCAAAAGATTTAAGTGGATATAGAGACAAGTATCTTAAGGGTGAGTTAAATGAAATTGATTTACCTGACAATCCTTTTCTTTTATTTTCTAATTGGTTTGATGAGGTTGAAAAATTTGGAACTGAAATTGAACCAAATGCAATGTCATTATCAACCGTTAGTTCAGATTTTTCTCCCTTAACTAGAATTGTATTATTAAAAAAATTTTCAGAGTTAGGTTTTATTTTTTTTACTAATTATAATAGCAGAAAAGGTAAAAATATTTCAGATAATTCAAACGTATGTTTATCTTTTTATTGGCCTTCAATGGAAAGGCAAGTTATTATTCAAGGTGTATCTCATAAAATTAGTGAACATGATTCTATTGAATATTTCAATTCTAGGCCAAAAAGTAGTAGAGTTGGTGCTATTGTTTCTAACCAAAGCGAAGTTATTCCCTCTAGAAATTATATTGATGAAAAATTAAATAATTTTATATCAAATAATAAAAAATTAATAAAACCCAAAAATTGGGGTGGCTTTAATGTTGTTCCAAGTTCTATTGAGTTCTGGCAAGGGAGAGACAATCGTTTACATGATAGAATTATTTTTTTTAATGAAAATAAAAACTGGATCAAGAAGAGACTGTCACCTTGAAAAGACTCATTTTAATTAGACATGCAAAATCTTCTTGGGATAATAATCTGTCAGACTTAAATCGTTCGCTTTCTAGTAGAGGATACTCTGACGCTCAAATTATGTCAGGAATTTACAATAACTTAAACATTAATGTAGATTATGTTTTTTCTAGTACAGCGTTAAGAACTCAACAGACAGCAGAAATTTTCATAAAAAACATTAATGCAATTAATATAAGCAACTATAATATAGATTCTACACTTTATGATTTTATTGGAAATAATGTTGAAATATTTATTAAAAACTTAGATAATTCACTTCATTCAGTTATGATTTTTACACACAACAACAGTTGTAACAATATTTTATCAAAGTTTTCAAATATACATGGTTTAATGGTTCCTACTTGTGGGATTTTAATTTTTGAATTTGATGTATCTTTGTGGGAGAATATTAATTCTGGAAAATGTAATTATTATTTTCCTAAAAATTTTAAATGATCATTTCAAAAAATCTATTTATAAACAGAGAAATTAGTTGGCTTGAATTCAATGAAAGAGTTTTGGAAGAAGCTAACGATATTACAGTTCCTTTGATTGAAAGAATTAGATTTCTAGGTATTTTTTCAAATAATTTAGATGAGTTTTATAGAGTTAGGTATGCAACTGTCAAACGTATAGCTGTTAGTAATAATAGTGGAAAAAAACTTTTTAAAGGTAAAACAGCAAAGGAATTATTAAATGACATAACAATAAAAGCAACCGATCTTCAACAAAAGAGTTTTTTAACTCTTAATAATATTATTAAGCTTTTAGAAAAAGATAAAATTTATTTTGTCGATGAATTAAAGGTTAAATTCAATCACAGGCAATTTATTAATAATTATTTTTTTGAAATTATTAGTCCTGCAATTGATGTAATCATTTTAAATAAGAATAAGAAATTTCCAAAATTTAAAGAAAATTTATCTTTTCTATTGATTAGAATTATATTAGAAAATGATGAAGTTCAAAATGCTATAATCAGGTTTCCTAGAAACTTAGAGAGATTCGTAATATTACCTTCAGATAGTACTGAGCAAAATATTATAATGATTGATGATATCATCAGGTTTCATTTAAAAGATGTTTTCAAGATATTTAATCCTAAATCTATTGAGGCCAATATGGTAAAAGCAAGTAGAGACGCTGAGCTAGATTTTGATGATGATATCTCAAAAAGTTATTTAGATAAAATTGCTCAAAGCGTTAAGGAAAGGTCTAGTGCTGATCCTGTGCGTTTTGTCTATGACAGTGAAATTAAGTTAGAAACCTTAAACTTTTTACTGAAGAAAATGGGTATCAATGATGAAACAGACAGTATAATTCCAGGTGGAAAATACCATAACAGAAGAGATTATATGGACTTTCCTAACCTTAAAGATTCCTTAGTATATAAACCTTTGCTACCACTAAATGTTAAAGGATTTAGTCATAGTGATAATACTTTCGATAAATTGAAGGAAAGAGATTTTATGATACATACGCCTTATCATAAATTCACTTATTTGATTAGTTTTTTAATGAAATCTTCAATAGATCCAAAAGTCAAAAAGATTTCAATTACAATTTACAGGTTATCAAAATTATCCAAGGTTGCTAGTGCCTTAATTAATGCAGCTAGAAATGGTAAAAAAGTAGTTGTTCAAATTGAACTTCAAGCTAGGTTTGATGAATCAGCAAATATTAGATATGCCAAAGAAATGCAATCACAGGGAATTAAATTAATTTTTGGTTCTCCTAATTTAAAAGTACACAGTAAAATTTGTCTTATTGAAAGGCTAGAAAATGGTAATCTAAAAAAATATGGCTTTATTAGTACAGGAAATTTTAATGAATCTACAGCGAAGATTTATACTGATTTAACTTTGTTTACATCAAATGATAAGATTTTAGATGAAGTTTCAAATGTTTTTAACTTTTTCAATGCAAATTATAAAAAGTATGTTTTTAAAAACTTGTTTGTATCTCCAATCAATACTGAAACTAAGATTAAAAAACTTATTAATAATGAAATTATAAATGCTAAAAACGGTAAAGAGTCCTGGATTAAAATTAAAATTAATAACATAACGAGTTATAGTTTGATTCGTTCTTTATACGATGCTAGCAGGGCAGGAGTAAAAATACAAATGATCGTAAGAGGAATATGTTGTCTTATTCCCGGTCATAAAAACATGAGTGAAAATATAGAAGTTATAAGTATAGTTGATAGATTTTTAGAGCATACTAGATTTATGATTTTTAGTAATAATGATAATAATAAAGTTTTTATTTCATCTGCAGATTGGATGACAAGAAATCTTGACAACAGAGTTGAAGTCACTTGCCCTATTTTACAAGAAGATTTAAAAAAAGAAATTCTAGATATTTTTAATATTTACTGGAGTGATAGTATAAAAGCTAGGCTTATAAATAGTAATTCTAAATCTAGAATTACTAATCAAAAAAGTTTCAAATCTCAAGAAAAAATGTATAATTATTATTTAAATAAAATTGAAGGACTTTAATAAAGTAATTAAATATGCAACAATAGATATTGGCTCTAATGCTATTAGGCTTTTAATCTCAAATATTTATATTAATAATTCAGAGCTTTTTTCTACAAAAAATTCATTGGTAAGGGTCCCTATTAGATTGGGCCAAGATGCCTTCAAAAACGGAAAAATTTCCAAAAAAAATATTCAAAGGTTATTGGATTCAATGAAATCTTTTAAGCTTTTAATGAAAGTCCATAATGTTAATAAATATTTAGCTTACGCTACATCAGCTTTAAGAAGTTCTTCTAATAGTAAAAAAATAATTGATTTAGTCGAAAAAAAAAGTAATATTAAAATTGAAATAATTAGTGGCCAAAAAGAAGCTAAATTAATTACTAATAATCCAGTATTTTCAACTAAATCTAAAACTTTTTGTTTTATTGATGTAGGTGGTGGCAGTACAGAGCTTACGTTAATAAATAATAATAAGGTAATAAACTCTAAGTCATTTAAGATTGGTGGTGTAAGATTGATAAATAATTTAGTAAAAAAACCCACTTGGGATAAATTTGAAAACTGGATTGTAAATAATTTATCTAATAAAAAAAATATTGAAGTAGTCGCTTTAGGTGGAAATATTAATAAAATATTTAAACTATCTGGAAATAAAATTGGCAAACCAATTTCAGTTGAATTAATTGATTCAACTATTAATGATTTAGAAAAAATGTCTTTTTTTAATAAAATGGTTACTTTAAAACTAAATCCTGACAGAGTAGATGTTATAGTCCCAGCAGGGAAAATATACCAATTTGTTTTAAATAAAATGGATGTAAAGGAGATTACTGTTCCAAAAATAGGCCTTGCTGACGGAATGGTTCACGAACTAATAAATGAATTATAAGTTAAGTTTGAATTCTTTTCTTAAATTTTCAATTCTTGGATTTATTTTTTTTAGTTTCTCATATTTCTCAATAGGTGAATAAATAAAAGTTTTTTCTTTTAATTTATTTACTTTTATATGAAGCTTAATATTACTGTTTTTTAATTCGGTTTTTAAAAAACTTAACAGCTCAATTTTATTTCTCTCTAATTCAATTTTATTTGTTTCATTAGTAAGAGTGTAGGAGATCTCATTATTTTCTAGAATTTCTGGCTTTGCTATAGCAAGTATACTAGCTAAGTTTTTTCTTCCTTTACTTAATAATTTTTCATGAAATTTATCCCAAGATTTGATTAGTGCAACTTGATTGAAATTAGAATCAAAATTTTTTGAGAGAGTTGTTCTTTTTTGTTTTGCAATATTTAAGTTTTCAATATCTTTTTTTGCTTGTAAGCTTGAGATTGATAATCCTGAAATGTTTTTTTTCTCTACTTTCTCTACTTTCTCTACTTTCTCTACTTTCTCTACTTTTTTAATTTCCTCAATTTTGACTTTATTAGATTCCTTTATTTGTTTTTTTGAAATCTCTTCTTTAGGTAGGATTTTTATTTTTTTTTTTAATTCAATATTTTCAATTGAGCATAGTTTCATCAAGCATATTTCAGTCAAAAGTCGCTGATTTTTACTGTTTTTGTACCTGTAACTGCAATCCTCAGTTAAATGAATTGCATTTAATATAAAACTTGAATCTTTAATTTTAGCCTGATCAATATATTTAGTTTTTAATTTTTCATTTTGTTCTAAAAGAACTTGGCTCATGCTGTTTTTAGATATTAATAAATCTCTAAAGTGAAGACATAGTCCATCAATGAAATGTTGACCATTAAAACCTTGTTCAATTACTTTATTGAATAATAAGAGACAATTAGTAATATCATTTTTATTAATTAATTCAAATGTTTCAAAATAAACATCGTGATCTAAAATATTCAAATTTTTATATGCTAATTCTTTAGTAATATTACCATCAGTAAAATTTACTAATCTGTCAAAAATTGACAAAGCATCTCTTAAAGCACCATCACTTTTATTTGCAATTAAAAAAAGCGAATCATCATCATATAAAATATTTTCTTTTTTTGCTATTTTTTCTAAATGACTTTTAATGTCTGTAGTGCTGATTTTTTTAAAATCATAAATTTGACAACGTGATAAAATCGTTGGTATAACTTTGTGTTTTTCAGTTGTTGCTAATATAAATATTGCATATTTAGGAGGCTCCTCTAATGTTTTTAAAAAAGCATTAAAAGCTTGTCCTGAAAGCATGTGAACTTCGTCAATGATATAAACCTTATAATTTCCAGTTTGTGGAGGTATTCTAACTTGGTCAATTAAATTCCTAATGTCATCCACTCCATTGTTTGATGCTGCATCTAATTCAAATATATTGTACGAAAAATCACTAGATTCATT
>ENA-UZXB01001646-UZXB01001646.1-metagenome-genome-assembly--contig:-Day-2-1m-contig-1646_pt1 | contig 47561 bp, 50 predicted proteins | sample MGYA00260339_ERZ794899 | MGnify/ENA metagenome assembly ERZ794899 | reverse complement strand
AAAATTTCCAAAACATTTCTGCGATGGTATACTTTAATTTTGCATTCTTTAGTCATTCCGATTAATTTTTACCAGAAAAAAAAGAAATTAGAAAAAAGAGTTCTACAAAAATAGAATTAATTAACGCAATCTTTTTAGAAATTCGACATATTGTAATGAAAGAACATTTTTATGAAGTTAAAAACAATTTTTCATGCTTATTTCAATTTATAACTTGCCTTTTATTTGAATAGATATTTTTTTAATCTATTGTTTAATATTTAACAAAAACAGCTTTTTGTGTTTAATTTTATAGATATGTAAAATTAATTGTAAATTCGTTTTTAGAATGTAAACAACAAAAACAGAATCGCAAAATGACAGACTTTGGAATAAAAGAAGCTTTATTAGAATTAGGTTTAAAAAAAATAAATGAAGGGACTTCTACAGGATCAGACAATTTTTCTAATGGAGAAATTATCGAAAGTTATTCGCCTGTTGACGGAAAATTGATTGGAAAAGTAAAATCTACTACAAAACAAGACTACGAAAAAGTAATGGAGTCGGCTACAAAGGCTTTTTTATCTTTCAGAAATATGCCAGCTCCACAAAGAGGAGAAATTGTGCGTCAATTTGGGAATAAATTAAGAGAAAAGAAAAATGCGCTTGGTAAATTAGTTTCTTATGAAATGGGAAAAAGTTATCAAGAGGGTTTAGGAGAGGTACAAGAAATGATAGATATCTGTGATTTTGCTGTTGGATTATCTCGTCAATTAAACGGACAAACAATTCCGTCTGAAAGACCAGGACACGTTATGAGAGAACAATGGCATCCAATAGGAGTTGTTGGTATTATCTCTGCATTTAATTTTCCTGTTGCAGTTTGGGCTTGGAACACAGCTTTAGCTTGGATTTGTGGTGATGTTTGTGTTTGGAAAGGTTCTGAAAAAACACCTTTATGTGCGGTTGCTTGTCAAAATATTATTGCAGAAATTTTAAAAGAAAATAATTTACCAGAGGGAATCTCATGCATTGTAAACGGAGATTACAAAGTTGGTGAAATGATGACTACAGATACCAGAATTCCACTAGTTTCTGCTACAGGATCTACAAGAATGGGTAGAATTGTTGGTGCAACTGTTGCACAACGTTTTGGAAAATCATTATTGGAATTAGGAGGAAATAACGCCATTATTATTACACCAACTGCAGATTTAAAAGTCGTGGTTCCCGGGGCAGTTTTTGGTGCTGTTGGTACCTGTGGTCAGCGTTGTACATCAACAAGAAGACTGATTATACATGAATCTGTTTATGATAAAGTAAGAGATGCAATTGTTGGTGCTTACAATCAAATTAAAATAGGAAATCCTTTAGATGAAACAAAACATGTTGGTCCGTTAATAGATCACGATGCTGTAAATACATATTTGGCTGCTATTGAAAAAGCAAAAGCTGAAGGAGGAAAGGTATTAGTTGAGGGTGGGGTTTTAGAAGGAGAAGGTTACGAATCTGGTTGCTACGTAAAACCTGCAATTATTGAAGCTGAAAACCATTTTGAAATTGTACAACATGAAACTTTTGCGCCGATTTTATATTTAATGAAATATGTTGGAGAAGTAGAAAATGCAATTGAAAAACAAAATGGTGTTGCTCAAGGTTTATCTTCTGCAATTATGACAAATGAAATGAAAGAAGCTGAGAAGTTCTTGTCTTATGCAGGTTCAGATTGCGGAATTGCAAACGTAAATATAGGTACTTCCGGTGCTGAAATTGGCGGTGCTTTTGGTGGTGAAAAAGAAACTGGAGGAGGCAGGGAGTCTGGCTCTGACGCTTGGAAAGTTTATATGAGACGTCAAACAAATACCATTAATTATTCTGATGAATTGCCTCTGGCACAAGGGATTAAATTCGATCTTTAAGAGCCCTACAACAAATGAAAAGCAAACCCAAATCACAATGATTTGGGTTTTTTATTTTCTGTAATTTAAACTATCTTTAAGTTTTACAGTCTAAAAGATATGAAATTATCACATGTACAGCACTTATATAACAGAGTTGGATTTGGTATTACCCCGAAAAATCTTGCTCGTTTATCTAAAAAAAGTAAAATAAATGTAGTTAACGAGTTATTCGATTCTTCCAAGAAAATAAGTGTTTTAAACGTAGATACTTCTTTTTTAAAAGGTAAGACTTATAAAGATTTTAAAAGTAAAGAACGGCGCAAAGAGCTTCAAAAAATAAATAAAAAAAAGGTATCAGAATTTTCAATAGCCTGGTTTTTAAGACTAAATAATCCCTCTGAAATTTTACGAGAAAAAATGACTTTATTCTGGACAAACCATTTTGTTTGTAAGAGTAAAAATATAGTATTTACGGAAAGCTATAACAATATGTTGCGCGAAAATGCTTTGGGTGATTTTAGAAGTTTTACTAAAAAAGTTTCTAAAGAAGCTGCAATGCTTGTGTATTTAAATAATAAGCAGAATAATAAAAAAAGTCCGAATGAGAATTTTGCTCGCGAATTAATGGAGCTATTTACTTTGGGCCAAGATCAATATACAGAGCAAGACATTAAAGAATCTGCGCGTGCTTTTACAGGATACGGTCATAGGTTTAAGGGTGAGTTTAACTTTAAACAAAAAAATCATGATGAAAATGAAAAAACCTTTTTCGGTAAAACTGGTAATTTTAATGGCGATGATATTATAGATATTATTTTGAAACAAAAACAGTGTGCTCGTTTTATTTCAGAAAAAATATACAGCTATTTCGTAAACGAAAACATCAATAAAAAACATATTGATGAAATGGTTAACGTTTTCTATAAAGATTATAATATCGAGGAGTTGATGCGTTTTGTATTGCTTTCTGAATGGTTTTATGACGAAGAAAATATAGGAACCAAAATAAAATCGCCCATAGAATTTTTAGTAGGTATAAATACAGTTGTGCCTTATAAATTGAAAAAGCCAAAGCAAATTATATTGCTTCAGAGGTTGTTAGGTCAAATTTTAACGAGTCCACCAAATGTTGCTGGTTGGAAAACTGGGCGAAATTGGATTGATAGTAATACCATTGTTACTCGTTTACGTTTGCCTTCAGTTTTGTTAAATAATGCTCAAATTGCATATTCAGAAAAAGGTGATGAAGAGGCATTGATTAATAATTTAGAGAAAAGAAAATTAAGAAGAAATACTTTTATAAAAGTGTCTGCAGATTGGAACTCTTTTAATGAGAATTATAAAAATGAATCCAATAAAGAATTGGTGAATCATATAATTACTTCTAAAATAAATAAAGGAACCGCAGAAATATTAGAGAGAAATCAACAATTGTCTAAAAGAGGTTTCGTTTTACAATTAATGAGTCTGCCAGAATATCAACTTTGTTAAATTTTGAAACACATGAAACGTAGAGATTTTTTAAAACAGTCAACTTTTGCTTCAGGAATGTTTTTTGTGCCTCAATTTTTAAAGGCATTTGAGAATAATTCAATAATAAAACCTTTTAGTCATAAAAAAGTAGTTATTATTCAATTAAAAGGAGGTAATGATGGGTTGAATACTGTTGTTCCTTTTAATAACGATATTTATTATCAGCAGAGAAATAATATCGCTTTAAAACAAAATAATTTATTTAAGATTTCGGATGACGTTGGGCTTCATAAAAGCTTACAACCTTTAAAGAAATTCTATGATAAAGGCTTTTTAAGTATTGTAAACAATGTTGGATATCCAAATCCTAATTTATCACACTTTAGATCTACAGATATTTGGCAAACAGCAAGTGATAGTAATGAATATTTACAAAATGGTTGGGTAGGTCGTTATTTAGATTACACAAAAGGAAATCCTTATAATGCTATTGAAGTAGATGAATGCCTGTCTTTAATGATGAAAGGAAAAACTCAAAATGGCTTGGCAATTACAAACCCAAAACTGTTTTATAATTCTATGCGAGCACCTTTTTTTAATAACGTTGTTAGCAATTATAAGGATACACATTTAAGTGAGCATAATCTCGGTTATTTGTACAACACAATGATTGATGCAAAGTCATCCGCAAAATACATTTTCGAAAAAAGTAATACAAAAAGTAATTCGGCAGAGTATCCTGAAAATTTGTTTGGAAAACAATTAAAAACGATTGCTCAATTTATAAATTCAGGATTAGAAACTCAAGTTTATTACGCAGCTTTAAGCGGATTTGATACTCATGCTAATCAGACAAATACTCAAGAAAGATTACTAAGAATTTATGCTGAAAGTTTAGAAGTTTTTTTGGATGATTTACAAAAGAACAATGCTTTTGATGATGTTTTAGTTCTCACATTTTCAGAATTCGGAAGGCGTGTAAAACAGAATGATTCTAACGGTACAGATCACGGTACAGCAAACAATGTTTTTATAATGGGGAAAAACCTGAAGAAACAAGGGTTGTATAATAACTTACCAAATTTAGCAGACTTAGACAAAAATGGAAATTTAAAGTACGAAGTAGATTTTAGAGAAATTTACGCGACCATTTTAGATAAATGGTTAGCAGTAGATGATGTTGCTATTTTAAACAAATCATTTTCTAAATTAGATTTCGTATAGTTCATTCTTCTATTAAAGTTGCTGATATTATTACTGAATTTCAAAAATGATGTTTATCAGTTATTTTAATTGTACTCAATTTTTCTTATGACACGCATTGCTTCTTTATATTTTATATAAGTGGTTTTATTTTCTAAATTTTTTATAAAATTTTTGACTTTTTTCAGCTGTTTTTTTGCATCTAAAAAACCATGTAGAAAACAAATAAGACAATCTGTTGGAAGGCGTAAAATAGCTTCATCTTCTGTTGGAGTAAGCGTAATATTATCTTCAATTTTTTTTACAATAGATTCACAGTTTTTGTAAATACCGATCATAATATGGATATTTAATTTTGGTGGAACAAACAAGAATTCTCGCACAATATCATGTCTTCCGTTTGTTTTAAAATTGATGATTGTTTTTTCTAAAGGATAATGAGTTTCATTTTTATCAATTCCTAATAAAATATATTCTGTAATGATAAATGATTTGTTATTGTAACTAATTTGCACATCGTCTAACGACGAAAAAAACAGTTTTACCCGCTCATTTATTAATTCGATATCTACTCTTGAAAAGAATTCCTTATTATTTATAATCTTTTTTTCTCCGGCCCAACAGAGGACAAATTGCTCATTAAAAACCTTGTATTTAGCGTTGTATTTTGGTTTGTGATTGTTTATAAAATCGAAAACACCGTCTAAAGTTAATTCTATATTATTACGTGCATTTTTTTCAATGGCGTCAACGGTTATTTTGTTCGTATTTCTTAGTTCAAAATTACCATAACTAGGCATGGAATTACTCCCTCTTCTGTAAAAAATACTTTCTTTTTTATATTTCCATGCATTTTTTAAAAGAGAAGTAACTTTATTATTTGGGTAAATAGTAACCAAACCAACAACTTTATATCTCGGTAAGGTTGGAAAAGGAACATTTTCATACTCTATCTTTGGTGGGTTTTTTAAATATGCATTTATTAAATTCTGAATTTTGCTGTCATCAAAAAAATCTACCCCAATAATATTATTTTCCTCATCGTCAATGCCTACAACGATGTAAGAATTGTTTTCTGGATTTGAGTTAGAAAGTGCACAAATATGCTTTAAAAACTTGGCTTTTCCGTCTTTAGTATTTAACGATAATTTTTGCTTTTTATCATAAAAACTATTCTCATCATTGTGCGAGAGTAGATTTTTGATAAGTAAGCGTTTATTTATCATCTCAATGCTTATTCATAATTGTTGCGCTTGCTTGTGCGGTTGGATACACCACTAAATCTTCAATGTTTACGTGGTAAGGTCTAGAAATTACAAAGTAAATAATATCAGCAATATCTTCAGCTTGTAAAGCTTTATAACCTGCATAAACAGCTTTAGCTTTTTGAGTATCTCCTTTGAAACGAATATCTGAAAACTCTGTTTCTACCGCTCCAGGATGAATGGCAGAAACACGGATATTGTGTTTATTTAAATCTAATCTCATTCCCTTGTTTAGAGCATCTACTGCGTATTTAGAAGCGCAATATACATTTCCGTTAGTATATACTTCCTTTGCTGCTATAGAGCCAATATTTACTATAAAACCTTTATTTCTTTCTGTCATTTTAGGAATGATTGCTTTAGAAACATAGAGCAATCCTTTTACATTAATATCTATCATAGCATCCCAATCATTTACATCACCATCTTGTATGGTTGATAAACCATGGGCGTTACCAGCATTATTAATGAGAATGTCAATTTGATTAAAATTTTTTGGAAGAGATTGGATGGCAGCTTCAACTTCAGTTCTCTTAGATACATCAAACTGTAAAGTAGTAACTTCAGTAAGAGTGCTTAAGTCGTTCTGAAGTTTTTTTAATCTTTCAGCTCTTCTTCCACAAAGAATGAGTTTAATATTATTTTTTGCAAAAATTTCAGCAGTTGCTTTTCCAATTCCTGATGTTGCTCCTGTAATAAATGCTGTTTGTTTCATATATTATATTCTGTGATTTCAGTGAATGAAAAAAAGTTAATAGTAATTTTTTATCAAGTTTATTTTAAAAGTATAAAAATACCATTTTTAAAAATTTATTTTTTTATTATTTGTGAACAATAAAAAACCGCTCTTAGCAGAGCGGTCTTATTATTAATTTGTTATCATGTTTAAGCTAATCATAAATGAACTAACCAAACGTTATTTTAATTTTCTTCTATTCTTTATCTTTCTTGAGATTTTAGTTCTTTTTCGGCCAGTATTCCCGTTAATGCTTTTCGTTTCTTTTTTAGATTTTCCTCCTTTCAAATATTGAACAAAACCTCTTCCTGAAAATTCATATGTTGTTTCTGAGACTATATTGTAAAGTTCTATCCTCTGATCATTAAGCACGCTTAATTCAAACTCTTCTATATCTCCGTTTTCATAGTTAAGTGTTAATATCTTTAGGTCCTCATATCCGTTTACATCGTATATTTCATATCCTCCAATGAAGGTCCAATTTATATGTTCAATTGGTTTTCCGATGTTGTCTTGCGAGCTATAAAATGTCGTATTATTTTCTGGTGTAAAAGCTAAATAATTTTCATTATCAAAAGCATTTTGTACTCCACCTACGGTCCTTACCTTTTCCCAATTTGTATATTCTTGTAAAAAGTATTCGATGTTTTCGTAAAACAATTTATCGTAATCAAAATTGTTTGTTTGATAACCAATTAAATAATAGCTAATGTTCTGTCTGTAATTATATATTTTTATTTCATTATTTGAGAGAACAGTTACTTCAAAATCATGTGCTCCATCCAAATCGTGATTTGTTTCTAATAAACCATTGTATGTATTGTAGGTCCCTACATCAATTCCAAGGCCATTTCCTGTTCTTCCGATATCAGCAATATTATTATTTGCATATAACACTCCGTTAATAAAAGATAGTGTAAAAGCTCGAGATACATATGGTATATCGGCGGTTCCGGTAGTTCTATGATAATCAACGTACCATAAATCATATTTAGTGACTATGCTTTCTAAGGAGATTTGATTTGGATTATTGTAATCAAATGAATCTTCATAATAGACAGAACAAGAAGTTAACAATGTTCCTGTCATAATAATTGTTAAAAATAATTTTAGAGATTTCATAAGCTTTAGTTTCACTGTTATGCTTATGTATTTTCAAAAGGCGTGCCAAAATATAAAATCACATAAAAAAGGAGTTGTTTTATTAACCTTTATTTACTCTTGGAAAAAATATAGGTTTGGCTTTTTCGATATCTTTCAGTTTAAAATATTTTATTTTATTCTTTATTTTGTATGTTAGAATAGCTTCGTTTTCTTTTAATTGAAAAGGATAATTTGTTGTATCAGGTAATGTGTTTTTCATTTCTTTAACAATATTAGAATCTAATATTAGACTTTTACGTTGTCTTTTAGATGAATTAAAATTACCTATTACAATCATTCCGTTAGCAGTAGTGCTAATTTCTGCTGCTGTTGATTTATTTTGAAAAAATATGGAGTCAAAATTTATACTTGAATTTTTATCTAATTTAATTTCAATATTCGTTCCACTAACACCTGGTTGTCCTCCTATCCAGTGATGGTAGGATACTTTTTTAATTTTAAAAGGAGGATTCTGCTCTAGTTTTATAGTTTTACATTGTATCAAGCTAAATAAAACCGCAATTATTGATAAAAATTTCATTTTCTTCCTCTCTTTTTATTTAAAGAATAACATTTAAATATCATTACTAAGATATATAAAAAGTTTATTAAGATTTGTTTCATTGGTATATAAGTTTACGAAACAAAAAAAGCGAACCAATTGGCTCGCTTTTTCTCTATAAAAATTCTTCTTAATTATTCAAAGCTTCAGCTCCTCCAACAATCTCTAAGATTTCATTGGTAATTGCTGCTTGACGCGCTTTGTTGTAAGTTAACAATAGTTCGTCTCTTAATTCTTTTGCGTTGTCTGTTGCTTTATGCATTGCAGTCATACGAGCACCATGTTCAGAAGCAAAACTATCTCTTATTGCTTTATATAATTGAGTTTTTAATGATTTAGGTATTAAAGCCTCAATAATTTCAATTTTAGAAGGTTCAAAAATGTAATCAGAAATTACAGAGTCAGTGTTATCTCCTTCAATAGGTTTAATAGGCAAAAATTGTTCGACTTGAGTAATTTGTGTTGCCGCGTTTTTAAATTGGTTATATATAACTTCAATTTTATCATAGCTTCCGTTTGTATACAAACTCATTAATTTTTCTGCTATAACTGCAACGTTATCAAAAGTTAAATCATCATAAATATCGTTTTTAGAATCGATAATATTGAATTGTTTAGATAATACATCACTACCTTTTTTACCGATAGTTAATAAATCTACATCAACATTGCCGTATTTATCATTTACGGTCTTATAAACTTGTTTGGTGATCGATGAGTTAAAGCCTCCACACAAACCTCTATTTGAAGTTACAACGACTAATAAAACCTTAGAAACTTCTCTTTGGGTTGAATACGCTCCACCAGTATCACTATCTAAAGTTGCACTTAAATTTTGCAATAATTCAGTTAGTTTAGATGAATATGGTCTCATTGCCGTAATTGCATCTTGTGCTTTTTTCAACTTTGCAGCAGATACCATTTTCATGGCAGATGTAATCTGCATTGTTGATTTAATAGAGGTAATTCTATTACGTATTTCTTTTAAGTTTGCCATTCTATTGGAATTTTGAAATTCCCGCGTTAGCGGGAATGACAACTATGTTTTATGCGAAATGAGTAGAAATTTCTTGAGCTGCTGCTTCTAATACAGCAATTGCTTCTGGAGCTAATTTACCAGATTTCAATATATCTAAAGTATCTCTATGTTTTGCGTTTAAGTAATCGATATAATCTTTTTCGAATTTCTTTACTTGGTCTACTGGAACATCTTTTAATAGGTTTTTTGAACCTGCATAGATAATCGCAACTTGATCTTCTACTGAAAAAGGATCATTTTGAGCTTGCTTTAAAATTTCAACATTACGTTGTCCTTTAGAAATTACACTCATCGTAGCTGCATCTAAATCAGAACCAAACTTTGCAAATGCTTCTAATTCGCGATATTGAGCTTGATCTAACTTTAAAGTACCAGATACTTTTTTCATGGCTTTAATCTGAGCGTTACCACCAACACGAGATACAGAGATACCTACGTTAATTGCTGGACGAACACCAGAGTTAAATAAATCTCCATCTAAGAAAATTTGTCCATCTGTAATCGAAATTACGTTTGTTGGGATATATGCTGAAACGTCTCCTGCTTGAGTTTCAATGATAGGTAATGCAGTTAAAGAACCTCCACCTTTTACAATTCCTTTAATAGAATCAGGTAAATCATTCATTTCACTTGCAATTTTATCATCGTTGATTAATTTTGCAGCACGTTCTAATAATCTTGAGTGTAAGTAAAATACATCACCAGGATACGCCTCACGTCCTGGAGGTCTTCTTAATAACAAAGATATCTCACGGTACGCAACTGCTTGTTTTGATAAATCATCAAAAACAATTAAAGCGGGTCTACCAGTATCTCTGAAAAATTCTCCAATTGCAGCTCCTGCAAACGGTGCATAAACTTGCATTGCTGCAGGATCTGATGCATTTGCAGCAACAATAGTAGTATATGCCATTGCGCCTTTGTCTTCTAACATGTTTGCAATAGCGGCAACTGTAGATGCTTTTTGTCCAATAGCAACGTATATACAATATACTGGTTCACCAGCATCGTAAAATTCTTTTTGGTTCAAAATGGTATCAATCGCAACTGTAGATTTACCCGTTTGTCTGTCTCCAATAATTAACTCACGTTGACCTCTACCAACAGGTATCATTGCATCAATAGCTTTAATACCAGTTTGTAACGGCTCAGTTACAGGTTCTCTATAAATAACTCCAGGAGCTCTTCGCTCTAAAGGCATTTCATATGTTTTACCAGAAATTGGTCCTTTACCATCAATCGGATTACCTAAAGTATCTACAACACGTCCTACAATGCCTTCTCCTGCTTTTAAAGATGCAATACGTTCAGTACGCTTCACATTAGAACCTTCTGTGATTGAAGTTGATGCTCCTAATAATACAACACCAACATTGTCCTCTTCTAAGTTTAATACAATTCCTTCTAATCCGTTATCGAATTCTACTAGTTCACCATATTGAACATTAGAAAGACCGTATACACGAGCAATTCCGTCTCCTACTTGTAAAACAGTACCTACTTCGTTTAAAGTTGCCTTTGCTTCAAAGTTTGTTAATTGTTGCTTTAAAATTGCTGATACTTCAGCTGGTTTAATACTTGCCATCTTTTATAATTTGATGTATTATTAAATTTTAGGAATATAATGACTGTTGTCAAATTCCTTTTTCAATTCGTTTAAATAATTAGAGATACTTGCATCATATTGCATGTCTCCTACGCGTAAAATAAATCCGCCTAAAATTGCAGGATTTATTTCATTTTCTAAGTTCGCTTTATCGCCTGTTAAAGCAACAATTTTTGCTAAAACCTTATCTTCAATATCTTTTGTTAAAGGTACAGCTGTGGTAACTTTAGCAACTTGCATTTGCTTATCAAAATCATGTATAATTACATATTGTTTTGCAATATAATTAAGCATTGCAATTCTTTTATTATCCTGTAATAAGTGAAATAAGCCAAGAGTAATATTGTTTACCTTGTCTTTAAATAATGCGTTTAAAACATTTATTTTATCTGAAGATTTAACAATAGGGCTTCCTAACATTACTTCAAATTCATTGTTTTCAGAAATTGTTTTAGAAATAAATAACATATCGTCATTTACTACAGTTTCCTCTTTAGAATCTTTAGCAAGGTTTAAGATTGCTTTTGCATAACGTATTGCTGCTCTTGCGTTTTTCATGCTTAGATTAGTTTAAAGTAACATCTTTTAAAATTCCTTCAACTAATTCTAGTTGATCTGACTTATTAGATAATTCTTTTTTAATTACTGATTCTGCAATACCAATTGATAATTCTGCAACACTTTTTTTAATTTCAGCTAATGCAGCTTGTTTTTCTTGTTGAATAGAAGCTTGTGCACTTTCGATTAATTTTGAAGTAACCTCTTTTGCATCTTCTTTCGCCTCAGCAATCATATTATCTCTAATTTCTCTTGCATCTTTCATTATTGCATCTCTTTCTGCTCTTGCTTCTTTGACTAGTTTGTCGTTATCTGCTTGTAAATTTTGCATTTCTTTGCGAGCATTTTCAGCAGAAGCTAAAGCACTTTCGATACCTGTTTCTCTCTCCTCTAAAGAGTTTAAAATTGGTTTCCAAGCAAATTTCTTCATCAAAAATAATAAAATTATTAAGATGACAAGTTGCATTACGAACAACCCTGGTGAAAAATCGTTTAATAAAGTTTCCATTCTATAAACTATTAATTTTGTTTTTGTTTAATTGAAAAACACTTCCTGTAACCAACCGTTACAGAAAAGTGTTTTTGTTTTTTTAGGATTATTTTCCTAAGATTAATGCACCAAATGCTAAACCTTCTAATAAAGCTCCAATGATGATCATTGCAGTTTGAATTTTACCAGCTGCCTCAGGTTGACGAGCAATACCTTCCATTGCTTTTCCACCGATTTGACCTAATCCAATTCCTCCTCCGATTACGATTAATCCTGCTCCAATTAAATTGTACATACTACTTGATTTTAAAATATATTAATTAAACAAATTCTAACTCTCTTCTGTTACTTGATTTTCATCAAGATTTTTTAATGATGTTCATGTTCTTCGACAGCCATTCCAATAAATAGCGATGCTAGCATGGTAAATATAAAAGCTTGTAAAAAAGCTACCAAAATTTCAATAACCATTATAAATAGTGCTAACAGTAGAGACATTCCTGTAGATGCCACCGGTCCGTAGGCTTCTTTCATTGTTACCATTAATGCAATTAAGCTCATTACAACAAAATGACCTGCAGTAATGTTTGCAAATAAACGTATCAATAATGAAAATGGTTTAATCACTATAAAACCAATTAATTCTATAACAGCTAAAATTGGCTTCAGTATTGCCGGAACACCTGGCATCCATAATGTATGTGCCCAAAAATCTTTTGTACCGCTTGTAACATAAATAATCATTGTTATAATCGCTAAACAACTAGTTACTGCTATTTGTCCTGTCACGTTAAAACCTAATGGAGTTAAACCCAATAAATTTAAAATCCAAATAAAGAAAAATACTGTTAATAAAAAGTCCATGAACTTTTTATATTTCTTCTCTCCAATATTTGGTCTTGCTATTTCATCTCTAACATATATTACTAAAGGTTCTAGAAGACGTCCTAATCCCTTTGGTACTTTTCTAGTTTTGTATTGTTTTGCTAATCTCGAAAAGCCTAAAAACATTAAAAGACCTGCGAATAAAATACCAACTACACTTTTGGTAATAGAAAAATCTAAAACTGTTTGCGCATTAGTTGCGTGACGTGTTTCATCAAAAGAAACTATTGAAGATTCTTTATCTAACTCATAAATTTTGCTGTGTATTTTTGCGAACTTTAATCCTTTTTTCTCGACGATTACATGCCCATCATCATTGTGATGAAATTCTGATGACATAAATGAAACCAAACCTTCACTTGTCCAAAGAATTACTGGCAAAGGAAAACCTAAGTGCTCTCTTTTACCTTCTTCAGAAGAATACGAGAAAAGTGTAAAATCATGAGAATCTTTAAGGTGATGCTTAATGTAAGCTGTTACCTCTTCTTGAGTATTCACTTGACCACCATCATTTTGGTTGTCGTGCTTTTTATCAGTTTCTGAGGCAAAACCTAATGAAGTAAATAACGTTAGTACTACTATAAAAAGAAACTTGATTGTTTTTTGTGCAATCTTCATTGTAAAAATCCGCTTTCTAAATTCGGCGCAAAGATATGTAATAATTCAAAACCACAAACCTTTTTTAGAGCAATTTTTTATTATTGGTTTTTCCGCAAAATTTTTGCCACGATAAATGCTTCTATTAATAAAAAAATAATCATTGGAATTAATAATGATATTCTTGTTGCAAATGGCAGAATTTCTTCGGTAACAATTGATTTATAGAATATTGCAATAAAGGTAATTAGTTTTAATAAGATAGTGCCAAGGTAAATATAACCCAATTGATCAAAAAATTTTTCAACCTTAGAAATTGCCTCGAAATTTGTGCAGATAATCAGTGAAAACCCGAGATGAAAGAGATATGCTTTTTTTAGTGAAAAAGGTAAAATTATTTCACGCACATCAATTAAGTATTTGTGAAGAGAAAAACTTATAATAAATGTGCAAAAGAAAATAGTAGCGTATGTAATAATACTTTTAATCATTAATTTTATTAGCTTGTTTAATTAATGAATACATTGCTAAAAATATGGCGATTAAAGTTATGGTGTTTGTTAAAAAATAGGTTTCAAATTTTACATCTAACCATTCACCTAATAAGAATCCTAAATAGATGGTTATGCCCATTTGCAAACCTGCACCTGAGAGTTTAATTGCCGTATTAAGCTGTTTTTTCTGATTGTCTTTTTTGGTCATCAACAGAATTTAATTCTTTCACACTTCCTTTCATAGCACATGTTGCATTAAAAGAAGCTCCTGGCTCTACAGAAAGTTTTCCTACAACAACATTCCCAGAAATATCCGCTGTGGCTTTTATAGTTAATGTATTCGACACCAAAAGTTCTCCTGAAAATTTACCTTCTATATCCGCATTAGTGGCTTCTACTTTTCCTTTAATAAAACCATTAGTTCCAATAATTACTCTACCATCAGTAGTTAGAGTTCCTTCTAAACTACCATCAATTCTAAAATCTCCATCAGATTTGATATCTCCAACAATTGTTGTGTTTTTAGCGATAACATTTCTTTCCATAATTTTATTTTTTTGAGGTTTTTTGTCTTTACTACTAAACATAATTATTTACTTAATTGTTCTATTATTTTTTTTGCTTGTTTACCTTCTGCCGTATTACCATACTTAATCACAATTGCTTCTAATGCAAATTTATAAGTTTTTTTGTCAGTATACTTCCCTATTGCATAGGCTCGCAGAAGTTCGAATTTAGCAATTAATTTTGAATTTTCTATTGAAGGTAGAATGTCTACAACTTTTGCAACCGTTTCTTGGTATTTGTTATCCTTATACAAATAGTAAATTTCTTTATACAGATTTTCTATTTCATCAACCGAGATTTCTTCTTCAATTTTTTTATTTGGATTTCTAATTGTCTTTGCAAAAATGGTGTTTGTGTACTTTGTAAGAATTATGTTTTGGTGTTTGTCAGATTTTTTTTGCTTACCAACATCTTTGTAAACCTGGTACAAGTGCCAATTTATTGGCAAGATTAATTCTTTTTTAGGATTTAAAGAAGCTACTCTTTCTAGTCTTTCAATAGCTAATTTGGTGTTTTTAAATTGTTCTTTATAGATAAGTCCTAATTCATATAAAGCTTGATTTCTATCTAAAATTAAAGTGTCAATTTTATTTTTATCTGTGGGAATCGTTTTTATATAACTTGCCAAATCGTAACGTAAACTTATTTGGTTTATTTTTAAGGTATCTTTCTTTTTATTGTTTGTTGAAATTTTAGAAGACCATCTCCAATCATCCTCTAATTGTCTATTTCCCCAAGTTTTTTTAAATTCTGTTTTTCCAAAGCTTAATGATTGAGAGTTATAGAAATACCATTTTCCTTTTTTATTAGATTTTAAAGAATTACCACCAAAAGATGCTCCAAAAGCTTGTTGATTTAGTTTTAACTGAGCAATTTCCTCATCTTTCTTCTTTAAATTTGATATATATTTTTTAAAAAAAGTTTCTTGTTCCTCTATAGAGAGTGAAGCTATTTTAAGAATGCTGTCTGTTCGAGTTACAGTTTCTTCAAAGTTTATAAGAGAAGCTAAGTTTCGGTGCTTCCGTTTAATACGTCTTATTCTTAAATTTAAGGTATCTGCAGCAATGTTTATAATACTATCATAATAAGAACTTGCTAATTGATATTTAGAATTCTTAAAATTGATGTTTCCTAACTTTTCGAATGTAAAAGTTTTCTGTTTAATATTGTCAGAATTAGTTCTTAACGATTTGTTGTAATAGGCGGTTGCTAGATCGATACTATCATTTTTTTCATGCAAAAGACCAATTTGATAATAAAGTTCGTCTAGGTATTTTCTATTATCTCTATTTTTAACTAGTTTTTGCATTTTATTTAAAATAACAACAGAAGCAGAATCGCTAGTTGTATTTTTAGCCAATTCTATATTAGCGTGTATTTTATATTTCTCAGGTGCTTTTCTAAAATTGATTATTTTTTTAAAAATAACTGAAGCAGAATCTTTTTTATTTTCTGAACTATAAATCTGCCCCAAAACAAATAGGTTTCTTGCTCCTTGATCTTTATTATTTAAAGTTTCTGTGGCCTTGATAAGAAATTTTTTCGCTTTTTGTATACTATCCATTTTCACATAAGCCATCGCAAGTGCAGTGTAACCTTGCTCTTTAATGTCTTCTGGTAACTCTAGTTCTAGTGTGTCTTTTACTTTTAGTAATAAATTTAGAGTTTCAATAGCAAATTCTTCATTATCTAATCTAATATTCGTTTTTGCTCTCCAAATTTTAGTTTCATTAATTAAATTAGCAAAAGGATAACTAGAAATTACGTAGTTAAAAGATTCTATTGCAGGTATAAAACGTTGATCGTAATAACGGGCTTTTCCCAATAAAAGGTAAGCATCATCAATTTGACTATTTCGTTCTTCACCTGCAATATTCATTCCGTGCTTCTGAATCGCTTTTACCGCTTTTTCTTCGGCAATACCAAAAGGTGTAGATGCTTTCTTGTCTTCATCTTTAGCATTTCCAAAGCCAGCACCAATACTATTATTAAATTTTGGAATTTCTATTTTTTCTCTCTCAAATTTAATCGGCTCTATTGGTAATTGTTCAAACCAATCATCTTTATAGCTTTCATTAATACCATCAATTCCTTTTTTGAAAGCCTCTTTACCATTAAAAAGTACATTGAATTTTGTATTTAAAGAATGCCAGTTTCTACTGACAATAGTATCTTTTCTTGTGCTACAAGAAGATAAAATTGTTAATACAGAAATAACTGAAACTATTTTTTTAATAAATTTCACAAAAATAAGTATTGATTAGACGATTATTTTCTTTGGCTAAGAAAACAAAAAACTCTTATTTAAAACTACTTTCTTTGGAAAATAGTATACATAAGAGTGTAAAAATAGCAATAATTAAAGAATAGAAGGCCTATACAGAAAAATAGCTTTCTAATTCTTCTAAAGTATCTGTAGATGTTTTAATATCTTTTACCACATTTCCTTTATCTAAAACGACAATTCTTTCGCAAACTTCGGTTACATGAGTTAAATCGTGACTAGAAACTAACACTGTAATTTCTTTGTCTTCCATGAGTTGCTGAATAATCTTCTTTAGCTTAAAAATTGAATTTGTTACAGATTTTTAGATAATTTATATTCTGGGTAGGTTTCTTCTAATAATTCCTCTGCTTTTTGTGGGATCATAAAACCAGTAACATAGAATAAAAGGACTAAGCAAGTAACAGAAAATGAAATTAAAAGTAGCCAGTGATTTTCGAGCGAACTAAATGGAACTTTTATCATGTTAAGAAAATTAAATATATTAATGAATGCGAAACCAGAAAATCCTTGTCTTGTGTTTCCAATCATAGATTCTAAAAGAAATATTTTTTCTTTTTGTTGTTCCTTATTTTTGTGCTTTCTCTTAAATTTTGTTTGTTTTATTAAATCGTAAGTAACTAAAATTAAAACTCCTAAAAATAAAATGTATTTTGAAAAAGGAATTTTTAAAAGGAAGAAAAACGATAAAAATAAACTAATCGTTATCAGCAATTTTGGCAGTGTAAACCATTCTTTAAAGAAACGCCAAAGTATTCTTGTATAGCTTTTATTCATGGCTTTTTGCCTACTTTCTATAACATCCATAAAGCCAAATATTCCAAACTTTTTAAATGATATGTCTCGGGCTTGTTCAAATGATAGATTTGGTTTTTCAATCCAAATATTTTCTATGTCATTAGCCAAATGATCTACCAATTCTGTTTGTACATCAAAAACTTATGTATATGTTTTGAAAACAAAAAAAACCTAAGTTTAAAACTCAGGATTTAATTTTTTATCTAAAGTAAAACTTTTTATTTCTCTACTTTTAAAACATCAGCAATAATGCGTTCTATTTCTGTTTTTGGTAAAGCGCCATTTGCCATTTGTGGTTGCCCTTCTGCAGGACAAAATAACATTGATGGAATACTTCTAATTGCAAATGCAGCTGCTAATTCTTGTTCTGCTTCCGTGTCAATCTTGTAAATATCAACTTTACCTTCATATTCTTCAGACAACTGCTCTAAAACAGGGGCTAATGCTTTACAAGGTCCGCACCAATCTGCGTAAAAATCTATTAAAACCGGTCTTTTTCCTTCAAATTTCCATTCTTTGTTTTCTTCAAAATTAAAGACTTTTTCTAAAAAGGTTGCTTTGGTTAAATTTTCTGTCATAATTTAAAATATTCTTTCCGACAAAGCCGAAATTTTATTAATCTTTGGTTTCCAGAAAAAAGGGAAACCTATTTCTAATTCTTGAGCAAAAGTAGTCGTTTATTCTTTTTATAAATTACATAATTGAAAGAAAAATAAATATATAATGTTAAAAGTTATTAAAAATTTCTAGAGAATAATGTACCGGACTTTTTTTGTATTAACTTTGAGAAGACTTATCAAACTTTAAAAATTATGAAGAATAAATTAATCATTCCTATCTTGTGTGCAAGTGCAATTTTTGTTTCTTGTAAAAAAGAAAGTAATCAAATAAATATAGATTTGAAATATCCAATAACTACTAAAAAACCAGTAATTGATACATTATTTAAAACGGCAGTTGTAGACAATTACAGATGGTTAGAAGATGATAGAAGTAAGGAAACAGAGGCTTGGGTAAAGGAAGAAAACGAGGTTACGTTCAACTACTTAAATAAGATTCCTTATAGAGATCAATTAAAAGCGCGGTTATCAAAATTATGGAATTACGAAAAAGTAGGAACCCCTTTTATTGAAGGAGATTACACGTATTTCTATAAAAATGATGGTTTGCAAAATCAATATGTGGTTTACAGAAAGAAAGATGGTAAAGAAGAAGTTTTCTTAGATCCAAATACGTTTTCTGAAGACGGAACAACTTCATTGGGTGCTTTAAGTTTTTCTAAAGACGGAAAAACAGCTGCGTATGCAATTTCGGAAGGAGGTTCTGATTGGAGAAAGGTCATTATAATGGATGCCGAAACAAAAACAATTAAAGGCGATACTTTGGTTGATGTAAAATTCTCAGGAATTTCTTGGTACAAAAATGAAGGTTTTTATTATTCGAGTTATGATAAACCTAAAGGAAGTGAGTTGTCTGCAAAAACAGATCAGCATAAATTATATTACCATAAACTAGGAACTTCACAAAAAGATGATGTTGTTATTTTTGGTGAAAAAGCATCAGAAAAACATAGATATGTTAGTGGTTATTTAACAGAAGATAGCAGATATTTAATGATTTCTGCAGCAACATCAACATCAGGAAATAAATTATTTATTAAAGATTTATCAGACGAAAATTCAAAATTAAAAATCGTTGTTAATAATTTTGATAGCGATACATATGTTGCAGAAAACAACGGTAGCAAATTATACTTGGTCACTAATTTAAATGCACCAAATAAAAAAGTGGTTACTGTTGATGCAAAAAATCCGACTCCAGAAAATTGGAAAGAACTTATTTCTGAAACGGAAAATGTTTTGAGTTTAAATTCTGGTGCAGGATATTTCTTCGCAGAATATATGGTAGATGCCGTTTCTAAAGTATTACAATACGATTTTGATGGAAAATTAATTAGAGAAGTAAAGTTACCTGGAGTAGGTTCTTCTGGTGGTTTTGGAGGAAAAAAAGAAGCGAAAGAATTGTATTTTTCTTTTACAAATTATAGCATACCAAACTCATCGTATAAATTCAATCCAAAAGATGGAACGTATGCACCTTATTGGAAACCCGCTGTAGATTTTAATTCTGAAGATTATGCAAGTAAACAAGTTTTTTATACATCAAAAGACGGAACAAAAGTTCCTATGATCATTACACATAAAAAAGGTATTGAGTTAAACGGCAAAAACCCAACTATTTTATATGGTTATGGAGGATTTAATATCAGTTTAACACCTTCTTTTAGTATTACAAATGCAGTTTGGATGGAACAAGGTGGTGTGTATGCGGTTCCTAATTTACGTGGAGGAGGAGAATATGGAAAAAAATGGCACGATGCAGGAACTAAATTAAAAAAACAAAATGTGTTTGATGATTTTATTACGGCAGCAGAATATTTAATTGCAGAAAATTACACATCTTCAGACTATTTAGCGATTCGTGGAGGTTCTAACGGAGGTTTATTAGTTGGAGCAACAATGACGCAAAGACCCGATTTAATGAAAGTTGCTTTGCCTGCAGTTGGGGTTTTGGATATGTTACGTTACCATACTTTTACCGCGGGAGCTGGTTGGGCGTATGATTACGGAACCGCAAACGATAGTAAAGAAATGTTTGATTATTTAAAAGGATATTCACCCGTACATAATGTAAAACAAGGTGTAAAATACCCCGCAACTATGATAACTACGGGAGATCATGATGATAGAGTTGTGCCTGCGCATAGTTTTAAGTTTGCTGCAGAATTGCAAGAAAAGCAGTCTGGTAAGAATCCTACTTTAATTAGAATAGAAACCAATGCTGGTCATGGAGCAGGAACTCCTGTTGCAAAAACAATTGAGCAATATTCAGATATTTTTGGATTTACTTTGTTTAATATGGGATTTTATGAATTACCAACTCCGCCAAAAGCATAAATTAAATTATAGTTTTACCAAAATAAAACGAAAGGAAAGATAGCTGTTATTTATGGCTATCTTTTTCTTTTTTAGAAAGATAAGTGTTCAGGTAATCTGCATCTTTTTTAACACCACCCAAAGTGGCAGAACCTCTGGTGTAAAGCCACGGAAGTCCTAAAAAGTAAAGCCCCTCAATATCACTTACGCCTCTATAGTTTTTGGGGTAATGGCTTTCATCTAGCTCAATGTTATCAATCCAATTAAAATTCGGTTTAAAACCAGTTGCCCAAATAATATTTTTAATATCAGTTGTTTTTTGTTTTTCAAATATGATAGTTTTGTCATTGGCATTAAGTGTTCTACCAACACAAGTAATATTTTTATTTTTAAACAATGCTTTTACATCGGTTCCAATTACAGGTTGTCCGCTTTCACTCAACTTTTTACCAATCCAAGAATATTTATTGGCTGTTAAAAAACCAACTTTATGAAACCACCACCACAAGGTTTTACCCAAAATCTCTTGCGGAATAGACATAATCTTTGTGTTTCCAGAAAAATAAACAGTTCTATTTGTTTTAGAAACTTCGTTTAAAATCTGAACACCAGAATCTCCAGCTCCAACAACTAATGTTGCTCCGTTTTGTAATTGATTAGGACTTTTGTAATGTTCACTATGAATCTGTAAAATCTCTTTTGATATTTTTGTATGGCAACTTGGTGTAAATGGTTTGTGAAAGGGTCCAGTTGCTATAATTACATTTTTTGATTCAAACTTCTTTGATTCGCTTTCTAAAATAAAATGTCCATTTTGTTTTTTCAATGAAGTTATTTTGTGATTAAATTCAATTTGGATCTTAAATTTAGCAACATAGGCTTTTAAATAATCTGCAACTTCATATTTGTTTGCGTAATGTCCTTTTTTGTAAGGAAATTTCATTCCAGGTAAACTATTGAATTCCGATGGCGTAAATAACTTTAATGAATCCCATCTTTTTAACCAAGGAGCACCTGTTTCAGAATTAGCATCAACGATAAGGTAATTAGCATTTTTCTTATTTAGATGATAAGCAATCGCTAAACCAGATTGACCAGCTCCAATGATTATATAATCCTTCATATATCGTTTTGTAATGGCAAAATTAATCAATTTAAAATGTTGTGATTAGAATATGTACTAAATAATTTTTTTTGAAACTAGTTCTAAGAAATGAGCCTATTAAATCTCCATATAATTACTCTCTTTTTGACAAAATTAAATCGTAAAATTTAAAATCGATGCGAAATTATCGGTTTTTTATTTTGGCATTACCTCGAGGTCGTGCTTTTCACTATATCTTTTTTTTATTCTTCAAAAAAGGATACCGTTTCAATCCCTAACGCAGAATACTTGGCAATTTTTAGTAATAACAAATCAAATAGAAAACCTACTTTTGTAACATGCTAAGAGTAAATAATATTTATTTTAATTATAAGATAAACAAACCCGTGTTAAAAGGGTTTAATTTATCTATAACAGCAGGCGAACATTTGTGCGTCATGGGTGAAAGTGGTTGTGGTAAATCGACTCTTTTAAAAGTAATTTACGGTTTAGTAGACTTGAATAAAGGTGAAATTTTTTGGAAGGATGAACGGGTCTTTGGTCCTAAAAAACATTTAGTTCCAGGTTTTGAAAACTTTAAATACGTAGCACAAGATTTCGACTTGATGCCTTATATTTCTGTTTCAGAAAATATTCAAAAATTCCTATCACGTTTTCATCCTGAGGAAGGTAAAAAGCGAACGGAAGAATTATTAGAAGTTATTCAAATGACAGCCTTTGCTAACACAAAGGTTAAAAATTTAAGCGGAGGTCAAAAACAACGTGTTGCCATTGCAAGAGCTTTAGCAAAAGAGCCCCAATTATTATTGTTAGATGAACCTTTTGGGCAAATAGATAATTTTAAAAAGAATTCTTTAAGAAGAAACTTGTTTAGTTATCTAAAAGAAAAAAATATTGCCTGTATTGTGGCAACTCATGATAAAGATGACGCACTTTCATTTGCAGACAAACTTATTATTATAAAAAATAATAAGATTATAGAAAATGAGTCTCCAATAGAAATTTACAACAACCCAAAAGAAAAATATATTGCGGCTCTATTCGATGATGTAAATGAAATTATCATTAACAATAAAAAAGTTTTATTGTACCCTCATCAGATAAAAGTTGCAGAAAATATCGAAAAATATACGATCCTTTCAAAAGTATTAAATTCTTATTATAAAGGTTCTTATTGGTTAATTGAAGCTGATTTTAATGGACAAATAGTATTCTTTAATCATTCATCAGCAATAAAAAAAAGCGCTGAAATTTATTTAGAAATTAGGGCTAATTTTTAAGATGTATTTCCTTTTAGTTAAATAGTGTAACTTATTTTTAGATTTCTATAAATTGCCTTTTTTATTTGCTTTATTTTAAGCTTTCCTGCCTTTTATAGAAAAGGATTCTGTGAAACAAAACGCTTCAATTTAAAACAATGTATCTTTGTAGCCAGAAACAACTACATAAAGTTACTTTCATAAATAATTTCTATGACATTTTCAGATTTAGGTTTATCACCAGCGCTAGTAAAAGCAGTTGAAGAAAAAGGATATACTAAACCATCTCCAATACAAGAAAAAGCAATTCCACATATATTAGAACGCAAAGATATTTTAGCTTCTGCACAAACAGGTACGGGTAAAACAGCAGGTTTTACATTACCTGTTTTGCAACATTTAGCAGAAACTAAACACCCAAAATACAGGCCTTTACGTGCATTAGTTTTAACACCAACAAGAGAATTAGCAGCACAAGTGCACGATAACGTAAGAGAATACAGTAAGTACCTAAACATAAAATCTTGCGTAGTTTTTGGAGGTGTAAATGCAAAACCACAAATTGCAACTTTAAGATCAGGTGTAGATATTTTAGTAGCAACTCCGGGTAGATTATTGGATTTACATGACAGAAAAGCAGTTTCTTTTAAAAGAATTGATGTGTTGATTCTTGATGAAGCTGATAGAATGCTGGATATGGGGTTTGTTAGAGATATCAACAAACTGATTAGTTTTATGCCAGAAAAACGGCAGAACTTGTTGTTTTCAGCAACTTTTTCTAACGATATAAAAAAATTAGCTGCGGGGATTTTAAAAAATCCAGTTTCTGTAGAAGCAGAACCTCAAAATTCAACGGCAAAAAAAGTTACTCACAAGGTTTATAAGGTTGATAAAAACAGAAAAACAGAGTTTACAATTAAATTGATAAAAGATGGAAATTGGAAACAGGTTTTAGTTTTTACAAGAACAAAACATGGTGCCAATAAACTAACACAAAAGTTAGTGAAAGCAGGAGTACCTTCGGCAGCTATTCATGGAAACAAGAGTCAAGGTGCAAGAACAAAGGCATTGAGAAATTTTAAAGATGGCTCTATTAAAATTTTAGTTGCCACTGATATTGCAGCACGAGGATTAGACATTCCTTTATTACCTCATGTTATTAATTTTGAATTACCAAATGTGCCAGAGGATTATGTTCATAGAATAGGTAGAACAGGTAGAGCAGGAGCAGCCGGGGAAGCTATTTCTTTAGTTTGTAGCGAAGAGACGGAATATCAAAGTGAAATAGAAAAACTACTAAAAGAGAAATTAAAATCTACAATTGTTGAAGGTTTTGAGCCAACAGATACTGCAGCACCTAAAAGAGCGGCTTCACAAAGTAAAAAATCTTTTGGGAGGAAAAATAAAGGAGGAAACTCTAATTCGTCTGACAGAAATAAATCCAAAAGAAAACCTCATTTCAAAGGAAATAAATCGGTAAAACCTAATTCAGGAAGAGGAAGAACGGGAACGCCTAAAAAGAAGCGTTCTTAGTTCATTTTTTGTTGATAATTTTATTGCTACATTTGTGTTATTAAAAAGAAATTTAGATGAAATATCAACAAATAAATTCAGAACTTTTTATCAAAAACCGCCACAATTTTACTTCAGCAATGAAGCCAAACAGTTTGGCAGTTTTTAATTCTAACGACATTTACCCAATTAGTGCAGATAGTACATTGCCTTTTGAACAACACAGAGATATCTTTTATTTAACTGGAGTAGATCAAGAAGAAAGTGTTTTATTATTATTTCCTGATTGCCCAAATGAAAAGCACAGAGAAATCTTATTTGTAAGAGAAACCAATGATCATATTGCTGTTTGGGAGGGAGCAAAACTTACAAAAAAAGTTGCTTTTGAAACATCTGGAATTAAATCAGTTTATTGGTTACAGGATTTAGAAAAAATACTTTTTGAACTTTCTACTTATTGTGATACTTTTTATATCAATACAAACGAACACTACAGAGCTAATGTAGAAACAGAGACTCGAGAAGAACGTTTTACTAAATGGTTATTGGCAAAATACCCGGCTCATACAGTTGCAAAAAGTAGTTCTATTATGCATCGTTTACGTTCTGTAAAAGACCCAATAGAATTAGACTTAATGCAACGAGCTTGTAATATTACAGAAAAGGGGTTTCGTAGAATTTTAGATTTTGTAAAACCTGGTGTTTGGGAATACGAGATTGAAGCAGAATTAATACATGAATTTGTTAGGAATCGCTCTAAAGGGTTTGCTTATTCGCCAATTATAGCCTCTGGTAATAGTGCCAATGTTTTACATTATATGGAAAATAATAAAGAATGTAAAAGTGGTGATTTAATTTTATTAGATATTGCTGCAGAATATGCAAATTATAAAAGTGATTTAACGAGAACAATACCAGTTTCTGGAAAATTTTCTGATAGACAAAAAGCAGTTTATAATGCCGTGAATTACGTTAAGAAAGAAGCTACAAAATTATTAGTTCCAGGAACTTTATGGAAAGAGTATCATGTGGAGGTAGGCGATATTATGACGTCAGAATTACTAAAATTAGGTTTATTAGACAAAGCTGATGTGCAAAATGAAGATAAAGATTGGCCAGCATATAAGAAATATTTTATGCACGGAACTTCGCATCACATTGGTTTAGATACCCATGATTATGGTTTATTACATGAAAAAATGCAAGCAAACATGGTTTTCACAGTAGAGCCCGGTATTTATATTCCTGACGAAGGTTTTGGAATCCGTTTAGAGGATGATGTTGTGGTTCAAGAAAAGGGAGAACCATTTAATTTAATGAAAAATATACCGATTGAAGCAGACGAAATTGAAGATTTGATGAATTAATATCACAAAAAAGGCGAGTTTTTTAACTCGCTTTTTTTTGATAAAATTTGCAAAAGAATAACTAATATTTTAGAGATGTAATAAAATTAATTGTTTCGTTATTAAATGTCTCTGGTTGTTCTACATTTACAACATGTCCGCAGTTATCAATAATAAGTAACGAAGAAGTTACATGTTTAGATACGATGTTTTTTATTGAAGGCAAAAACAAATGATCCTCAGCCCCCATAATATATAAAGTAGGTATTTTTATATCTTTTGTTCTAAAAAAACGTAATAGTGGATTAATTTCTGAAGTTAATTTAAACCAACGTAAAAATTCTTTTTGATATAATTTTTTTGCTTCTTGAACAAATAATGAACGTGATGTTTTATGGTTTTTCTTTGGCATAATTATAAATGCAAATAATTTATATAGCAGCATATAAGGAACCACTGATTTAAAAACATTACCAACTTTCATTAAAACTTGAGAGCGGAAATTCATTTTAATAATTGCGCCACCCATAATCATGCTTCCAACTAATTCCGGTCTTTTTTCAGCAAGGTTACGAATCAAAATTGTGCCCAAAGAAATACCAATAAAGTGCGATTTTTTTATTTCAAGAAAATCAATAACTTCAACGATATCCTGCGTAATAGAATCAAACGTATATTTAGAATTAAAGGTATCTTTTAGTGTTGGTTGGCTATCTCCATGGCCGCGTAAGTCCAAGATTAAAATATTAAAATATTTCTTAAAATCCCTTACTTGTTTAAACCAAATAGAGCTACTTCCTCCTGCTCCATGAACAAAAGTCACCCATTCTCTAGATGTTGTATGAGGATATGAATAATAGTTTAACAAATACTATATTTTTATTTAACAAAAAAATCAAGAGCAAAAGTAGGGTTTTTAATTTTGAAAATATTTAAGAAAGTTGAAATAAAAAAAACTCTTGTGTTCTTTATAATTTATACAAATCTGTCGTACTGAATTCATTCTATATTTATGAAATACTTTATGATGTTTTCGATTTCTAAAAGCCAATCAAATACTATATTTGTTTCTATGATTTTAGAATATAAAAAGGCAAATATATTTTATACAGATCAAGGAAAAGGAGCTGCAGTTGTTTTAATTCATGGATTTTTAGAGAATTCCACAATGTGGGATAAAATTACTTCAGAGTTGATTAAAAAGAATAGAGTTATCACCATTGATTTGTTAGGACATGGAAAATCTGATTGCTTGGGTTATTCGCATTCTATGGAGGTTTTTTCTGAAACTATAGAAGCCGTTTTAAAACATAAAAGAATTAGAAAATGCATTTTGGTTGGTCATTCTTTAGGAGGTTATGTTGCCTTGGCTTTTGCAGCGAAAAATCCTCAGAAAATAAAAGGCTTGTGTTTAATGAATTCTACTTCTTTTGAAGATGATAATGATCGAAAATTATTAAGAACTCGCGCTAACAAAATGATTCAGAATAACTATACAAATATGGTACGAATGTCTTTTGCTAATTTATTCGGTGATAAAAGTAAGACCCTCTTTAAAGAAGAAATAAAAAAGGCATTAAATGAAGCTTTAAAAACCTCTGTTCAAGGTTATATTGCGGCACAAGAAGGAATGAAAAATCGGGTAAATAGAAGTGCTGTTTTAACGGATAATGATTTTAAAAAGTTGATTATTATTGGAGAAAAAGATCCTGTTTTAGATTTCGACAAATCTATGGGGGAAGCCCAAAATACCAACTCAGAATTTGTTGTTTTTCCAGATGGACATATGAGTCATATTGAAAATAAAAACGAATTAATTATTACTCTAAAAGATTTTATTAAGTAATCGTAATCCACATTTCTTTTTTATCTGTAATCTATTGCAAATTTATAAGATTACTTTTATTGTGTTTTTCTAAAATTCAATTATTTTGAGAATAAATACTTTAGATGCTGGGGCAAAAGAAAAGAGCTGAATTAATTCAGCTCTTTTCCATGTTACATTATATCGGATAGTGTTATTCCACTACTAATAAATAATATGTTTTTTTACCACGCTGTAACAACACATATTTATTTGCAATTAAATCATCATTAGAAATTGTAAAACCTTCTTTAACTTTTTCTTTATTTACAGAAATTGCATTTTCTTTTAAGGCTCTTCTTGCATCACCATTAGATTTTAAGAAGTTTGTTTTTGCTGCTAAAGCACCAATCATATCTAGTCCTTTCTCTATGTCTGCTATACAAACTGTAGCTTGTGGTACACCATCAAACACATCTAAAAAAGTTTGTTCATCTAAAGACTTTAAATCAGAAGCTGTAGATTTACCAAATAAAATACTTGAAGCTTTTAGAGCATTCTCATATGCTTCTTTACCATGTGTTAAAACTGTAACCTCTTCTCCAAGTGTTTTTTGTAATATGCGCAAATGCGGGTTTTCTTTATGCTCAGAGATTAAATTTTCTATAGTTTCTCTGCTCAAAAAAGTGAATTTTTTAATAAAATTTTCAGCATCTTCATCAGATGAATTTAACCAATACTGGTAATACTTATAAGGAGAAGTTCTATCCGAATTTAACCAAACATTTCCCCCTTCCGTTTTTCCAAATTTTGTTCCATCTGCTTTTGTAACCAAAGGAACTGTAATTGCATAAGCTTTTCCTTGTGCTTTTCTTCTAATTAATTCTGTACCAGTAGTAATGTTTCCCCATTGATCAGAGCCACCCATTTGTAGTTTACAATTTTTCTCTTTGTATAAGTGGTAAAAATCGTATCCTTGAAATAATTGATATGTAAATTCAGTAAAACTCATTCCAACAGAAGATTCAGAACTTAAACGTTTCTTTACAGAATCTTTAGCCATCATATAGTTTACAGTAATATGTTTACCTGTATCTCGTACAAAATCAATCAGAGAAATATCTTTCATCCAATCGTAATTATTAACTAATTCTGCTTTATTATTTGCAGTGGCATCAAAATCTAAAAAACGTTCCAAATTTTCTCTAACTCCAGCAATATTTTTCTCTAAAGTTGCTTCATCTAATAAATTTCTTTCTGCAGATTTACCAGAAGGATCTCCAACCATACCGGTTGCTCCACCAATTAAAGCAATAGGATTATGCCCAGCGTTTTGAAAGTGTTTCAAAATAAAAATTTGAACCAAGCTACCAATATGTAATGAGTCTGCGGTTGGATCGAAACCAATATAACCTGCAGTTTTATTTTCTAATAAATAATTTTCTGTATCTGGCATGATATCATGTAATAGTCCACGCCAGCGTAATTCTTCAACAAAGTTTGTCATTTTCATAAAATTAATCAGGAGGCAAATATACGTTTATCAGCTAAAAAAACATAAATTCGTAATATGATTTTAGTTACGGGAGGAACGGGATTAGTTGGTGCTCATTTATTGTATCATTTGATAAAAAATGAGGAAAAAATCCGTGCTATTTATCGTTCTGAAAAAAGAATAGAAAAAGTAAAAGAAGTTTTCTCTTTTTATACAGATGATGATAGTCTAATTTCCAAAATAGAGTGGTTTAATGCTGATATTACAGATGTACCTTCTATGATTCCTGCTTTTTTTGGAATTACTAAAGTTTACCATTGTGCTGCATTCATTTCTTTTAATTCTAAAGATTATAGAGAAATGCGTAAAGTAAATATTCACGGAACAGCAATCATTACAAACCTTTCTATTGATGCAAAAATTGATAAAATTTGCTTTGTGAGCTCTATTGCTTCTATTGGAGGCTCTTTAGATGGGAGTTTAATAACTGAAGAGTGCGAGTGGAATTCTCAAGAACCGAATAGCGATTATTCTATTACCAAATTTGGAGCTGAAATAGAAATTTGGCGAGCAAGCCAAGAGGGTGTCGATGTTGTAATTGTAAATCCTGGTATTATTTTAGGAAGTGGTTTTTGGGAAAACGGGTCAAGTAAATTATTTACGCAGGTTTATAAAGGATTAAAATACTTTACTGAAGGAATTACAGGTTTTGTGGGTGTAAAAGATGTGGTTACATCAATGATTTTATTGATGAATTCTAATGTAAAAAATGAACGTTTTATTTTAGTTTCAGAAAATAAATCTTTCAAAGAAATTTTCTTTTCAATGGCAATTTCTTTGGGTAAAAAGCCACCGTCAATAAAAATTAAATCTTGGCATACGGCGATTTTCTGGCGATTTTCTTGGTTACTTTCCAAATTAACAGGTAAAAGACCTTTTTTAAGTAAATCTTCAGCTAAAAGTTCACATTCAATTTCTAGGTATTCTTCAAAAAAAATACAAAAAAGTTTAAATTTTCAGTTTCAAAAAATAGATGATGTTATTAAAAGTGTTTCAAAAAATTACACTATTTCTTAATTTTTGGAATTTTATTTTTTAGGTTAAGTCCTTTTTTAAAGTTAACTGTGTCTTTAAATGAAAAAAGGGTATCTCGAATTTTCTTTCGTTTTAGTTTATTAATAGAATCTTGCGTTGCCTTTAATTTAGTAAAAAACTTTTTTTTATTTTCTAATTTAACCTTCGCATCAGTTATGATTTCTTCGTACAAATCTATTTTCGAAATGTAGTAAAAGTTACTGTTTTGAAAACGAACACTATCAATTTTGTATTTATCATAAACAAAACTCATATAATTAATTTTCTTTTGCTTGCTTGTGTTTTTTATAAATTTAGCAGAAGAAGCAATCATCATATCTTGTATTAAAAGACTCATTGTGTCTTTCGGAATGAGGTCTTCAGGTCTCTTAAAAATGGTATTACTAGTGCACGAACTAAGAAAAATAAAAATAAGTAAAAGGCTAATTTTTTTCATTTTATCTGTTAAAGGTTATTCTTTTACCTTTTATTTTTTCATTAAAAACTCCATCATTATATATTAAATTTCCATTTACAAATGTATGAGTTATGGATGATGAAAATGTGGTTCCTTCAAAAGGAGACCAACCACATTTGTATAAGATATTGTCTTTAGAAACTATCTGTGGTTTATTAGTATCAATTAAAACTAAATCGGCAAAATAGCCTTCTTTTACAAACCCACGTTTTTCAATTTGAAATAATTTAGCTGGATTATGGCTCATTTTTTCGACTGCCTTTTCAATTGAAATTACACCCTCTTTCACTTTTTCTAAAATTGCAGTCACAGCATGTTGCACTAATGGTCCACCACTTGGTGCTTTTGTATAAAGATTGTTTTTCTCTTCTAGTGTGTGAGGAGCATGATCTGTTGCTAAAACATCAATTCTATCATCTAACAAAGCTTCCCATAAACCAAGTCTATCTTTTTCTGTTTTTACAGCAGGGTTCCATTTAATATGTGTTCCTTTTTCTGCATAATCTTTATCAGAAAACCATAAATGATGTATACATACTTCGGCCGTAATTTGTTTTTCCTCTAGAGGAATATCGTTTCTAAAAAGCTCAGTTTCTTTAGCTGTTGAAACATGAAAAATGTGTAATCTTGCCCCCGTTTTTTTAGCTAATTCTATTGCTTTAGAAGATGATAAATAACATGCTTTTTCACTTCTAATAGTTGGATGATATTTTACTGGAATGTCGTCACCATATTTGTCTACAAATTCTTGTGTGTTTTTTCTGATAGTTACTTCATCTTCGCAATGCACAGAAATAATCATTTTTGTTGATGAAAATATTTTCTCTAAAACAGCCTCATTATCAACCAACATATTCCCAGTGGAAGAACCTAAAAATAATTTAATTCCGGCAACCTTTTTAGGATCTGTTTTTAATAATTCAGCTAAATTATCATTTGTTCCCCCAAACATAAACGAATAGTTTGCGTAAGAGTCGTTGGCTGCAATTTTAAATTTATCTTCCAATAAATCTTGAGTTGTAGCTTGAGGAACAGTATTTGGCATTTCAATAAAAGTAGTAATTCCACCTGCAACAGCAGCTCTGCTTTCTGTAGAAATATTTGCTTTATGAGTTAAGCCAGGTTCTCTAAAATGAACTTGATCATCAATAAACCCAGGAATCAAAAATTTACCTTCAGCATCAATAATTTCAACATTTTTAGGTGCTTTTATTTCTGTTGAGATTTCTTTTATAATTTCGTTTTCAATCAATACATCACTTAAAAAAATATTGTTTTCATTTACAATTCTGGCATTTTTTATTAAAGTTGATTGTGTCATTTTTAATTTCTTAAGTATCAATTTTTATATTAACTAAAATTTTGGTGAACCTAAATTCTAATCGTCTTTTGCTGCTTTCATTTTTTCGTAGTAATAATCTGACTTGTCTTCCGTAAGGTATAGATTCAGCAAAATCTATTGAGGCAACCCTTTTAATTTCATTTTGATTACTCCAAATAAGGCTTCAGTTATAATGTTACCACTCATTTTAGAAGTACCTAAAGTTCTATCTGTAAAAATTACAGATACTTCTTTAATATTAAAACCATGTTTCCACGCTTTAAATTTCATTTCTATTTGAAAAGCGTATCCTATAAATTTTATTTTATCTAATTTTATTTTCTCTAAAACTTCTCTTTTCCAACAAACAAAGCCGGCAGTTGTATCAAATAAAGGTACTCTCGTGATTAAGCGCACATATTTTGAAGCAAAATAAGAAAGTAACAATCTTTTCATGTTCCAATTCACAACATTAACTTGGTTATTAACGTATCTTGAACCAACAGAAACATCACCACCATCTTTTTTACATGCTTTGTACAAGCGAATTAAATCTTTTGGATTGTGAGAAAAATCTGCATCCATTTCTATAATGAAATCGTACTTTTTTTTAATTGCCCATTTGAAGCCATGAATATATGCAGTTCCCAGACCACTTTTAGATATTCTTTTTTCTAAAAAAAGCTGATTTGGGAATTCTAAAATTAAGGTTTCTATAATTTTTGAGGTTCCATCAGGAGAATTATCATCAACAATCAAAATATGAAACTCTTTTTCTTGGTTAAAAGTTGCTCTAATGATCGATTCTATGTTCTCTTTTTCGTTGTAGGTAGGAATTATGACTAACGCATCTGACATAAATTAATTTTCATGTGGTAAGAACACAAATATACATTTTTTAATTACTAATTTTGTATTAATCTAAGCAAAACAACAAAAGGTGCAAGCGCTAGAAAGAACTATAATTGATACAAACTGGGTGACCGTATTATTGGTTGTATTACTAGTTTGTGTTTTTCTTTTAAAAGGATTAAGTTTCGAGAGATTGAAGGGGAATGCCCTTTCTCTAATAAATAAGACTTTTATTGAATCTGAAATTGAAGAGAACTACTCTTTTGTAAACCTATTTAAAATAGTAGTTTTTATTTTTTCAATGACGGTGATTTCATTATTAATGTATAAGTTTTTGTTGTTTTTCGATGTTTCTAAAGAGGGAGGATTTTACATTTTTATCGAGACTTTAGGTGTTGTTTTTTCTTATTTTTCAATAAAGCGATTGGTAGAATTCTTATTAAGTCATTTATTTAAGATAAATGAACAATTAAAATTCTTTTTAGGTTCTAAGTCAAATTACCTGAATTGTGTTTCATTTTATGTATTCATTGCTCTTGTTATAGTTGAATATTCTCCATTAAACACACTGTTTTTAGTTTATATTTCAGTATTATTTTTCTCAATTCGGTTCGTATTACACCTGATAAGTAATAAAAAGCTAATTTCTAGCAAGTTATTTTATTTTATATTGTATCTTTGCAGCTTCGAAATTGCACCCCCATTTATATTGTTTAAATTGTTATTTTAAAGAGAAAAAGAAATCTTATGAAAGTGAAAACGATTTTAGTATCGCAACCAAAACCAAAGACAGAAACCTCTCCTTATTTCGACTTGTCAGATAAACAGAAAGTTAAGATAGATTTTAGATCATTTATTCATGTAGAAGGAATGTCTGTTAAAGAGGTAAGAGGAGAGAAAGTTGACTTAAACAACTTTACTGCGATTATATTAACAAGCAGAAATGCTGTAGATCATTTTTTTAGAATTGCTGAAGAAATGCGTTTCAAAGTGCCAGATGCAATGAAGTATTTTTGTCAGTCTGAAGCGGTAGCTTATTATTTACAAAAGTATGTAGTTTACAGAAAACGTAAGATTTATGTTGGTACAAGAACATTTGCAGATTTAACAAAAGTAATAAAGAAGCATAAAGCTGAAAAATTCTTATTGCCGAGTTCAGATAAGTTGAAGCCATTAATTCCTACTGAATTAAATAAGTTAGGTTTAAATTGGCAACGATTAGATTTATATAGAACCGTTGTAAGTGATTTATCTGATTTAGAAAATGTTTTTTACGACGTTTTAGTGTTCTTTAGTCCATCAGGTATTGATTCTTTATTCAAGAATTTTCCAGAATTTAAACAAAAAAACACAAGAATTGCCGTTTTTGGTAACTCTACAGTTAGAGCAGCTACGGAGGCAGGTTTGAAGTGTGATATTACAGCACCTTCTCCAGAAAATCCTTCTATGACCATGGCTCTAGACAACTATATTAAAGCCGTCAATAAAAAATAAATACTATAAAGTTCTATTAAGACCTTTACAATTTAGTTATAAGCCGAGCAGAAATGCTCGGTTTTTTTGATTTCTGTTATTACTCTGTTAAGAATTGTAATCTATGTAAATTTCACAAAGACTTCTGAGTTTAGAATAGTCTATATTTATTTAATAGAGCGGTATTCAGTGAGAAATTGATAAATAATCAATTAGGTTAGTTTTTAAGCAAACAAAGTTGCAAATGCTTCTTCAATTTTACCAACTAAAACCAATCTAATTCCGTGATTTTTAGAAGAAATTTTATTGTATTTAGAGGTTACTAGTGTTTTGTATCCCAGTTTTTCGGCTTCTATGATTCTCTGATCTATTTTAGAAACAGGTCTTATTTCGCCAGCTAACCCAATTTCTGCAGCAAAACACACATTTGGGTTAATAGCAACATCTTGGTTAGATGATAAGATGGCGGCAACAATAGCTAAATCTATTGCCGGATCGTCTACATTTATTCCTCCAGTAATATTTAAAAAGACATCTTTCGCACCTAATTTAAATCCTGCTCTTTTCTCTAGAACAGCTAAAATCATATTTAATCTTTTTAAATTATAACCAGTTGTAGATCGCTGAGGTGTTCCATAAACTGCTGTGGAAACCAAAGCCTGTACTTCTATCATTAAAGGTCTAATACCTTCTAATGTACTCGCAATTGCGGTCCCGCTTAAATCGGAATCTTTTTTAGAAATTAAGATTTCTGACGGATTTGAAATTTCTCTTAGTCCATTAGAAAGCATTTCGTAAATTCCTAGTTCTGATGTAGAGCCAAATCTGTTTTTTTGAGATCTTAATATTCTATAAGTATGGTTTCTGTCTCCTTCAAACTGTAAAACAACATCTACCATGTGTTCTAAAATCTTCGGTCCAGCAATGTTTCCATCTTTGTTTATATGGCCAATTAATAAAACGGGAGTTGCAGTTTCTTTAGCGTATTTTATAAGTTCTGCAGCAGTTTCTCTAATTTGAGAAATGCTACCCGGAGAGGCTTCTATTGAGCTTGTGTGTAATGTTTGAATGGAATCTATTACTAAAACCTCAGGAACTATTTCTTCAATATTTTTAAAGATATTTTGTGTGTTGGTTTCTGTAAGAATTAAACAATTAGACTTTTTGGCTTCTAATCTTTCTGCTCTCATTTTTATTTGAGATTGACTTTCTTCTCCAGAAACATATAATACTTTTTGACTAATATTTAGAGCAACCTGCAATAATAAAGTCGATTTACCAATACCTGGTTCTCCACCCAAAAGTGTTACGGAGCCTTTTACTAAACCACCTCCTAATACTGTATCTAGTTCATTATTATTTGTGATAATTCTTTCTTCTGGATTTAGTTGAATGTCTACAATTTTTAATGGCTTGTTTACAATTTGTTTTGCTGTTGCAGATTGTTTCCAAATATGTTTTTCTTCTTTTTGTATAACTTCCTCCACAATGGTATTCCATTCCTTACAAGCACCACATTGTCCGACCCATTTTGCGTGTTGGGTTCCGCAGCTCTGACAGAAAAAGGTTGTTTTGATTTTGGCCATTTAAATTTATTTGCAGGTTATGAAAATAGTAAAGTTACAAAGTAATATTGAATGTTAATCCTTCAAAATGTCAGATGTTTTAAAAGGAAGTAAACAGTTACGTTAGCGATTGAATGGCATGTTTGAGTTTTTTTATTTTCAAAAAAAAAGCGAGTAATGAGAGCGCGACCTTTAGTTAACGCCCTAAAAATTATTTATTCTTATTGTAAATAGGTAAAAATAAGAACGCCAAACCACCAAAAACAATAATCATTGCGGTTTGTGCTGTCCACATAATCCAGCCAAAAGCGGTTGCGGGTTCTGTAGGAATATCGAATAGAGCCAAAGCGCCAGCCACAGCAATTGGATATAAACCAATACCGCCATTTGTTGCGGCAATAGAAAATCCACCAGCGATAAAACCGATTAAAATTCCTCCAAAAGGAACATTTAACCCTTCAATTGCAGGAATTGTTGCCCAAAACATACAAACATACATTACCCAAATGAATACGGTGTGAAAGATAAATGCCCATTTTTTTTTCATTTTAAAGATGCTGGTAACACCTTCTCCTAAACCAGAGACAAAGGTTTTTATTTTTAGAAGAAATCCTGATGTTGCTTTTTTTACAACTGAGGTCAAAATGTAAAAACCGAGAATTAAAACAACTAGACCAGTAATTATTTTTGTAGGATTGAAATTCTTTGTTAGCAATTCATAAATAAAATCAAACTGAACAAATAGTGTAATTACTATAACAGACAGCATCATAATTAAATCGGCAATTCTTTCTGCTACAATCGTTCCAAATCCTTTTTCAAAAGGAACATCTTCATAATTTGTTAAAACCAATGCTCGAGAAACTTCCCCTGCTCTTGGTAATGCTAAATTTACTAAATAACCGACTAGAACCGCTAAAACACTGTTTGTATATTTAGCTTTAAAACCTATGGGTTCTAGCATAAATTTCCATCTGTAAGCTCTCGATAAATGGCTTAAAATCCCAAAAAATAAACCCAGAAAAATCCAGCTATAATTTGCTTCTTTAAAATATTCTATTAAAATTTTTACAGAGATGTTAGATAAAGAATACCAAACTAAAAAACCTCCCAAAAAGAGAGGTAATATCATTTTTAAAATCTTTTTGATATTCAAGGCTACGTTAGTGTATTATCTTTTTCGTTAGGAAAAACTAGAGACGGTTTAAAGTTTTTTGCTTCTTCAAAATCCATAAAAGCATACACAATTAGAATTAAAACATCGTTAACCGCAACTTTTCTTGCTGCAGCTCCGTTTAACGTAATCTCTCCACTTCCACGAGGTCCAGGAATTGCGTATGTCTCTAGACGTTCACCGTTGTTATTATTAACGATTTGAACACGTTCTCCCTCAATAATGTTGGCCGCATCCATTAAGTCTTCATCAATGGTAATGCTTCCTATATAATTTAAATCTGCACCTGTAACTTTTACACGGTGGATTTTTGATTTTACAACTTGTACTAACATGTGGCAAAAATAGTATTTTTTTGTTTAATTCGTTTTTAATCGAATGTTATCTATTAATCTAATTTCTCCTGCAAATACTGCAATAAAAGCTCTATATTTCTTATCAGATTCTTTGTTTTTTAGACTTTCTAATGTTTTTTCATCAGCAATTGTAAAATACTCCAATTCAAGTGAAGGATGTTTCTTAAATTGTTTATCGACCCACTCTGTTGTTTTAGCTGCGTTTTCAGTTTCAAATTTATCACGAGCTTTCTCTAAAGTTTTGTAGATAAAAGAGGCTGAAGTTCTTTGCTTATTATTAAGTCTAGAGTTTCTTGAGCTCATTGCCAAACCATCTTTCTCTCTAAAAATTTCACATCCTATGACTTCAACATTTAAATGATGCTTTTCCACCATTTTTTTAATAATTTTAAGTTGCTGAAAATCTTTTTCACCAAAATAAGCGTTGTGAGGCTCAATAACTTCGAAAAGTGCTTTTACTATGGTTCCAACACCATTGAAGTGGCCTTCTCTAAATTTCCCTTCCATTTGATGTTCTAACCCATCAAAATTAAATTTTTTTGGTAAAATATTATTCCCATATATTTCTTCTACTGATGGAAAAAATAAGACATCACAGGAAACACTTTCTAATAACCTAGTATCGTTTTTATATGTTTTTGGGTATTTTACTAAATCTTCTTTATTGTTAAATTGAGTTGGGTTTACGAAAATACTGACTACAACTATATCGTTTTTCTTCTTCGCTTTTTTAATTAATGACAAATGCCCTTCGTGCAATGCACCCATTGTTGGCACAAAGCCAATAGTTTTATTTGCTTCACCTTGTGTGCGTATGAAAGATTTTATTTCTTGTTTGGTATTGAATATTTTCATCCTTAGAAATTAAGTAAAGTCTGCAAACTTACCATTTTAACACGATATTAGCATAATAATTTGTATTTTTGCGCTTCGTATAAAAGAGATTGATTTAATGAAGGACAAGAGAGTATTATTTGTTTCATCGGAAGTAGTTCCATACTTACCAGAAACAGAGTTATCATCAACAGCTTTTAATGTTGCCAAAAACGCACATTCTAAAGGAGTACAAACAAGAATTTTTATGCCAAGGTTTGGCGTTATTAACGAGCGCAGACACCAATTGCACGAAGTAATTCGTTTATCTGGTATGAATTTGGTTGTTAACGATATGGATATGCCATTGATTATAAAAGTAGCTTCTATTCCTAAAGAAAGGATGCAGGTTTATTTTATAGACAATGAAGAATATTTTAAAAGAAAAGCTGTTTTTACAGATGAAGATGATGATTTGTTTGAAGACAATGATGAACGAGCAATTTTCTTTGCAAAGGGTGTTGTAGAAACTGTTAAGAAGTTAAACTGGGCGCCAGATATTATTCATGTTCATGGATGGATGGCCTCTTTATTGCCTCTTTATTTAAAAGAATTTTATAATGAAGAACCGTTGTTTACAGAAAGTAAAATTATTACTTCTTTATACGATAATCCTTTTGAAGGAAATTTAGATGAAGCTTTAATTGAAAAATTAGAGTATGATAAAATATGTGACAAAAAAAGGGCAACAGTTAAGATTCCAAGTTTTATAAATATACTTAAGAGTGCTATTGAAAACTCCGATGGGATTATACACGGTAGTGAAACAATTTCAGAAGAATTGTCTTCTTTCTTAGAAGGAAAAGAAATACCTGTTTTAGAGCATCAAGTTGAAAATACAAAAGAGAGTTATTTAAATTTTTATGCTGATTTAATTGCAGCCAAATAATTATTATAAGGTGAGGAAATTTTTAAAGAAAAGCACATATGTTGTTGCTTTAATATTGGTGTTTACAGCCGTTGTTTCTTGTGAAGAAGATTTTACAGATATTGGTTCAAATATAATTAGCAATACCAAATTTTCTACAAGCTCTATGCTTGTAGATGTTGAAATGTCTAATAGTCCTGTTGCCATGGTTAAATCAGATAATTTATCAGCAGAACCTGGGCAATATTTATTAGGAGTTCATGCAAGTGATGATTACGAAAAGATCGAGGCTTCAATTATTTCACAACTGTCCATAAATTCAGATTTGCAGATAATAGATAATGAAAATGTCTATATCTCTGACACTTTAGTAGTAACTACAATAGATACTGTTTTTCTGAAATTGCCTTACCAAGCAACTTTAAATGATGAGGGTACAGGTTATAGTTTAGATTCTATAATTGGTGATAAATCAAAAGCATTTAATTTAAATGTTTATGAAACGAGTACCTATTTAAGTGAGTTAAACCCTTCAGATCCATCAAAAACAAATAGCTATAATTCTAACGATGTATTTGAGAAAACAGGCTCTGAGCTAAATATTAGCAAAGACTTTGCTTTTATTCCAAAAGCTACAGATACAGCAGTTGTAATTAAAAGATGGTTGAGTAATAATACATTATCTTCTGTAGATACTGTTACTTATACTAGTTCTTCAAATTCTACGATTCCTGTTCCTTTCGCCCTAGTTCCTTTAAAAGAGGATAAGATTAAAGAATTGTTTTTGGATAAATATGAATCATCAGATTTTGAGACTCAATCTGCATTTAACAATTATTTCAGAGGGCTTATTTTAGAAGCTACAGGAAATGAAGGTTCTTTAGTTTCTCTTGACTTTAGTGTTACAGCCAAGCCATCAATAGAGGTTTACTACACCAATTCTGTACTCGCAGGGGGTGCAATTATAGATACGATTCAGAAAAATGATAGCTTTCTGTTATCAGGAATAAGAGCAAGTACCTATAAAATGGAAGATAAAGTATATCCAATAAATGATGAGGTTAAATTGCAAGGTGCAGCAGGAAGTGAAGCAACAATAAATATTTTTGGAGCTGATAATGATGGAAATGGATTAGCAGATAAAATTGAAGAATTAAGAGAAGATAATTTATTAATAAATGACGCTTCCTTAACGGTGTATATTAATCAATCTGCAGATACCACGGCAACACCTTATCAATTATTTTTGTATAAGAGTAATGAGGATATAAAACCAGTTTACAGTCACGTTAAGGACTTGTTCACCGAAGGCTCTGCAGTTTTTGGCGGTTTGTTAGAGAGAGATAGTGACGGGAAACAAGAAAAATACACATTTAGAATTACAGATTATATTTCAGATATTTTAAGTGGAGAAACAGATTATTCTCCCTCTTTGAGATTGAAAGTAGTCAATCCTACAGATCTACAAGTAATATCAGATACTGTATTCAATAACTTTAGTTGGAATCCTAAAGCGGTAACTCTTTTTAACCAATCTGCTGTAGATGAAAGTAAAAAGATAGAACTTAAGATTTCATATTCAGAGGAAAAAAATTAATTAATAAAAAGAAAAAAGAAAAAAGAATTGTTATGTGTGGAATAACAGGTTACATCGGTTTTAGAGATGCCTATCCAATTGTAGTTAATGGATTAAAAAGGTTAGAGTATAGAGGGTATGATAGTTCTGGGATAATGATGTATGACGGTAAAGATATTCAGTTGTCTAAAACCAAAGGAAAAGTTTCTGATCTAGAAGTTATAACCAATAATGAAGAAAGTAGAAAAAAAGGAAGTATAGGAATTGGTCATACACGTTGGGCAACTCATGGGGTTCCAAATGATGTTAATTCTCATCCACATCTCTCTCAATCAGGAGACTTAGCAATAGTTCATAATGGAATTATAGAAAACTATGATGCTCTTAGAAAAGAATTAATTTCGAGAGGATATACTTTTAAAAGCGATACGGATACAGAGGTTCTTGTCAATCTTATAGACGAAGTAAAGAAGCAAGAAAAATGTAAGCTAGGAAAAGCCGTGCAATTGGCTTTAAACAATGTAATTGGTGCTTACGCGATTGCTGTTTTTGATAAAACGAAACCTGACGAATTAGTCGTAGCTCGTTTAGGAAGTCCTATTGCTATTGGGGTCGGCGAAGATAGTAATGAGTTTTTTGTGGCTTCAGACGCTTCTCCTTTTATAGAATACACTAAAGATGCTCTTTATTTAGAGGATGAAGAATTGGCAATTATTAAGATTGGTAAAACTATAAAAATTCGTAAGATTAATGACGATTCTATGGTTGATGCCAATGTGCAAAAGCTTAAATTGAGTCTAGACCAAATAGAAAAAGGTGGTTATGATCACTTTATGTTAAAAGAGATTCACGAGCAACCAAAAGCTATTATAGATACTTACAGAGGTAGAATGTTACCTAAGGAGGGTCTAATAAAGATGTCTGGGATAGATGACAATATCAATAAGTTCTTGAATGCCAATAGAATTATAATTATTGCCTGTGGTACTTCATGGCACGCTGGTTTGGTAGGAGAGTATTTATTAGAAGATATGACGCGTATTCCTGTAGAGGTTGAATATGCATCTGAATTTAGATATAGAAATCCTATTATTACACCAAATGACGTTGTTATTGCAATATCGCAATCTGGTGAAACAGCTGATACTTTAGCAGCGATTAAATTAGCTAAATCTAAAGGAGCTTTTGTTTTTGGAATCTGTAATGTTGTAGGTTCTTCTATTGCAAGAGAAACTCATGCAGGAGCTTATACGCATGCAGGACCAGAAATAGGAGTAGCTTCAACAAAAGCATTTACCACTCAAATTACTATTCTTACATTAATTTCTTTAAAATTAGCACGAGCGAAAGGAACTATCTCAGATTCTGCGTTTAGATTGTACTTGCAAAAAATGGAATTAATTCCTACAAAAGTAGAGGCACTTTTAAAGATCGATGAAAAAGTAAAAGAAATAGCATCTATTTATAAAGATGCTAAAAATTGTTTGTATTTAGGAAGAGGGTTTAACTTTCCGGTTGCCTTAGAAGGAGCTTTAAAATTAAAAGAAATTTCTTACATTCATGCAGAAGGGTATCCTGCTGCAGAAATGAAACATGGACCAATTGCTTTAATAGATGAAAATATGCCCCTTTTTGTAATTGCTACCAATAAAGGTCATTACGAAAAAGTGGTTAGTAATATTCAAGAGATAAAATCAAGATCTGGTAAAATAATTGCTATTGTTACTGAGGGAGATGTACAAGTTAAAGAAATTGCAGATCATGTTATTGAAATACCTGAAACTGAGGAGGCGTTAACACCATTGTTAACTACAATTCCATTACAGTTATTGTCATATTATATTGCCGTAATGTTAGATAAAAATGTAGATCAACCAAGAAATTTAGCAAAATCAGTTACAGTGGAGTAGAGATGTGTGTTGACTATCCTTACTCCATTAAATGGATGTTAAGTTTCTCAGTGTCAATCATAACTACACAACTTTGGGAGTCTAATTATACCGAATACCAACAGTATTTATTCAATCGAATTTGTAAATATAAAGAGGATATCCTTACCCCTATTGGGTATAGAAAGATATCACAAATCTTCAATGAAGAAGGGTTAAAAACACCTCGTGGAAGTATCTTTAAGAACAACCATGTTCATTCCATTTATAAGAAAGGTAAGATTAGAGAAGAGAGGATAAATAGAGAAGATATCGTTGAGGTTTCTGTTCCTATTATTGAGGAAATAAGATAATACTCAACTTTTCTCTTACCCTTTAAGTAACTTTCATCACTTTTTTTTACGTTTCCCTACACTTTGTAATACTTATAGTAGATACTGGTATCCATCATAGGGTAAAATACCAATCATCCACGAGGGTTCATAGGAATAGTTAGTGGGTTAGAAGTCGGATAGTATTCTATAAGATTGAAACAACATCTGTACATAATGGAAGAGGTTTCTCCGATAGTATCAAAAAGGGTTCTACTATAAATCAGATATGGGTGATTCAATCGAACTGGTCTGAGGAAATTTAGAATTAAATAAAAAAGGAGGTAAAACTCTTAAAGGGGATTGGTGTATCCAATACTGAAGTGTTTAAATAATTAAAAAGTTTGAATAAAAAATTTCCAACCTTTTACTTAAAACTCGAGGTTGATACTATTTATATAAAACTGTTTAAAGATGAAACAAAGTAAATTAGATCCTGAATCAATAAAATGGATTGAAGAAAATCCAAAAGAATTCACAGAGGAGTTAATCAGAAAATCAGAATTGGTTAAAAACTTCTCTTATAAACTTGAACCCTACCGGAAAAATAAGGATAGAATAGGTTATGATAAATTATTCAAAGAATTACTAAAAAAAGAAGAAGAGAAAGAATGGAAGAAAGAATAACAAAACAACAATTAATGAAGATGTATAACGTAAATAGAACCACCATAGAAGAGTGGAGAAGAAGGTTTGGGTTACCGATGATACAAATATCATCTCATAAAAAATACATCAGGAAAACTGATTTATTAGAATGGGAAAATGAGATGAAACAAAATCACACCTTAGTGTAGTTTAAAAATGATCAAAGTATCAAAATAGATTTGATTCAAACTTTGATAGACTTTGAAGATTGAAAGAGTTATAGTTAATCTATCAGTTGGTTAAATATGGTGTCTTTGTTGTTTGATGTAATCCTTTTTTTTATTTACCAATCCCATCTTTTATCACCCATCTCCGTACTCCAATATTCAACATCAGAAAGAGTATGTTTCTTATTGAAGAAATCACCCCAATTAGAATGAAATACATGATACCTCACATATGTTGAGTAAATAACTCTAATCTCATCCTTCACATCCTCAACAGATTCCTTACTCCAATCTTCTTTGTATATCCTACCAATTGATAATCTTACATCCTCCTCTTTACCAACATACAGATTCTTAAATACATCTTTGGTTCTTGTTATCCTTAGATAAAGTAAAGGATTAGATTTAAGAGTTTCTCCTTTGAATGTAGATTGATTTCTTAAATCTTTTTTAGTTCCAACCTTACCACTTTCATAATTCTCCTCATTCTTTAGAATTTTTGATTTACGATATCTAAATCCAATAGAAATATTGAACTTATAATCTTTAGAAAGTTTTTGAACACCTTCATATCCAATCATCATTTTCTGTTTCCAACCACTATTCTCATCATCACCGTTGATTTGAAGTTTTTTAACCTTGATTTTATCTTTCAGTTTAGAGATTTCCTTCTCCAATTTATTTATTTGTTGGTTACCCTCAAAAATGTATCTATGGTGAGTTCTATATTTCTGATAATTCTCTCTTTCCTTTGGTTTAAGTGAATCAAAAACCTCAGTTGGTAGATATTCTAAAAAGAACTTTTCTACTTTACTACGATAATCCTTTTTTCTCTTCATATGTAAGAATTTATATGTGGTGGTATCAGACAAATATAGTAAAATACCACCACACTTATACAGGTATATTAGTATTGTATTTGAGGGTTGAGGTTTTCCCCCTTCGTTTTGAAAAGTGAGAATCAGTATTAAAATTAAAGATTATGTATTACGAATTAACAGAAGAAGAAACTCAATTTATTATTAATGTTATTCAATCACATGTATCAACACCTTATGATGGAAGTGATGATGAGATTATTGAATCAATAAAGGATAAACTCGAAATAATTTGAATGAAACTAAAGTGGTGGTATAACTAAAAAACAAATTAATACCACCACACTTATCTTCCGATATTAGTAAGGTATTTGAGTGATGAGGGATGAGATTTGAACCCTCAATAAAGAAAAGATAATCATCATTAAAATTTAAATAAGAAATATTATGAATGAAAAACAAAAACACATCAAAGAACTCTTAAATGAGTTAACGGAACTTTTATTAGAAAATCAAATCAAATTGGATAAAATTCCATTTGAAGATTGTGATATGGAACCTTATGAAGGAACCTCAGTAGAAAATTTGGGAAACTGTTTATACTTCAGTGGTAAGAGAGATGTGTTGGAAGAGATTAAGGAAATACTAATGTTAAACTTCTCCACCTATTAAGAGTGAGAACAAAATTAAATTAAAAAGTAAAACAATTAAAAATTAGAAAATATGAATGAAACAATTAAAAACGGAGATGTGATGAGTAATAGTAATCCTTCCACAGAAAAGGAGTTCAACAAACTAACCAAAGAGATAAATGGATTAAATACTGAACGAGAGAAATTCACTAATACAATTGATAAGAAGATTCAAATATTAAGTAAAAAGAAAAAGGAATTAATCCGATCATTAATACCTCTTAATAAGGGTGATAAAGTTATCACAAAAGGAGAACACACGATTTATAGTGTGGATAAAAGAAAAAGGAGAGGTAGAGGGAAAGAGATTGGTAAGGTTAGAATTAAAGGAGAAATTTGGAATATCTCTGAAGGTTGTGAAATTGATAAATTTTTTATATCCATTAAACTTGATTTGGATAAAAAATTGATTTCAGAACTACAATTGGAAAATCATTTTCAAGGGGGAAGTAATACATCCTTCCTAAGTTTAGAAGTGTTTAACGAATTATACCAAACAATTAAAGATTAAGAACTCCTAAGAATCAATAAGATTTAAGATGATGGATTGATAGATTATTCAGATAAACTAAGGGAGAAACACTCTGTAACCATTCAGGTGTAGTGTTTATCCTTTTATCTGATTAAACCAAATTATTTCAGAGGGAAATGATAGTTTAATCACCCACCATTATATCTATGAACTCCATTGGAGATACTAAGGGTTGTTTCTCTAACTCCTTAACATACTCCTTACCGATTTTCTCTTCATAGATTCTTCGGAGTTCCTTTTTTCTTTCTTTACTTAATTTCATAATACTCTTTGTTGAAGTTGAAGATTCTTTTTAACCTTGGTGATTGTGTTAAGAGAAACATCACACAATTTAGAAACCTCAACACCTTTCATCCCCTTTTCTAAGTATTCAACTACTTTGGAGTGTTTAGTTAAGAACTTAAGAGTTGATTCCTTAGTATTTTGTTTTCTACCACTATATTTTTCTGGATTAGTTTTTTGAGTAATTCTAATCCCCTCCATTTGTCGAGATTTAATCATTGATTTCTCAAATGAACTCATTGTAGATAATATATTCAAAAGTAACTCAGAGAAGTAATCTTTTTCACCTTCATCATTTAAGTTTTGGAAGTTGGGGTTTCTACAAACAACTCTAACACCCTTCTCAGTTAACTCCTTCCATACTGATAAAACAGAAAGAGTATCTCTTCCTAATCTATCGATAGAGTGAACCTCAATATGTTTGATAGTTCCATTATCAACTAACTTCTTTATTTTGTTCTTAACAATGTTTGGACGAGACCACAAAGGAATCAATCCACTACATTTATCGATAATTACCTTATCAAATCCCTCTACATTCTGAATTTGTCTTAATTCACTCTGTTCATCGGTTGAAACTCTTGATAAAAATACTTTCATATTTCGTAATATTAGGGTTATTCCTTTTATACCCTAAATATACGAATAAACATCCATATATACAACTATATTGGGGGTAAATTCACAAAATGAGAATAGTAAAATGAAGTATACCCTATAATTAGGAATGAGAGGTTTCTAGAAACTGAGAAAATGTTTTTAAAGATAAATTATATCTGACTTATTTTTATATCTGAGTCAATTTTTTTAGAGGAAAATATTGATAGTGTAACTTATGTTAAATCTAACAGAAGTGATAATATCACTTCTCGAATAATGATTTGTTAATCGAATATTGTTTGATTCGTTTATCGTAATCTGATTTTTTAATAACGATCACGTCAATTTCAGATTTAATAAGTGTTTTTAACTTAAAATTGATTTGAAATAAAGTATCCCTCATTATCCTTGTGGAATGTGCATAATCTATGTGAGGGTTTTTTAACAAGGGAAGGATATCTTTAGAAAGAACAAATTCATTATGAACAAGAATCTTTACTATTTCATATGATATATCATCTAAATCAACTTCTTTATTTTTAAATTTTACTTTATTTTTAAATTTAAGAGATAGTTTATTTCTCTTTTTATTTTCACCTCTTATAACCTTGTAGATCACAATTAAAATTAAAATAGATCCAATTATAACCATTGAAATTAATATGACTGATTCATTTCTGTAAAAAGATTCTTGATCAATTATCACCCCTAAAACCTCATCCTCATTCCTGATTTTTAAAACTAAAAGAGAAGATGAAGGATTTTCTTTAACGAAAAGGAAAAACTTATTTTTGAGAAAGAAAGAAATTGGAAGAAAACTTAATGAGTTCAATAAAGTTGAATTCTTGTAAGTTATTATTTTATTATTTACAAAATCAATACTAACAAACGAACTAGTTTTTTCATCAAAAAACA
>ENA-UZXB01003283-UZXB01003283.1-metagenome-genome-assembly--contig:-Day-2-1m-contig-3283_pt1 | contig 51948 bp, 55 predicted proteins | sample MGYA00260339_ERZ794899 | MGnify/ENA metagenome assembly ERZ794899 | reverse complement strand
CACCACCAATTGTGCCAACAAAAACAGCTTTACCTTGGAGTTAAGATATGGCGATAATTAGTACATACCCAATATCCGGTCAGGTTAACCTAACAGATATGTTAATAGGTACTGACGAGCAGGATTTAAAGAAAACTAAAAACTATACAGTAGAGTCTATACTCGAATTGTTGTCTTTCGTATCTTTAACTCTACCTGTATTCGCTGATAACACGGCTGCTCTAGCAGGATTTAGACAGGTAGGTCAATTGTATAGGACCCCTGCTTCTGCAGGAGCTGCTAGCAATATATGCGTTGTTTATTAAAAAATAATTATTTAATTATATATTTGTAAAGACGAAAGTCGAAAAGCCAAAACAAGGAGTCTAGTACAAGGTACATAGGCTCCTTTTTTTAATGATTGTTTTTTAATTATCTTTGTTGAAAATTTAATTTAAACAAATGGACATTAGAAAAATTTCAATAGGTCCTGATTATAAAGAGGGAGCTATGCACTATCTTGTTGGTCAACAAGTATTAGGTGCCAATTATACTATTCATTTAATCAAGCATTACGAGGATTCTGATTCCATAAAAATATATATTGAAAAAAATAGTGAGGTTGTTTTGTGGAAAGAGTTTACAAACACAATGCCTATATCTATTGAGTACAATATAAACTTTTAAAATGAAATCTATTTATCAATTTATTGTAGAACCTAAAAATAAAAGGAGATACGACAACATCAAAAACATAGGGGGTATTGACTTTATAACTAGCACATCGGAAGAGGATGTGTCTACATCTAATAGAGAAGCTGTTGTTATTGAAACCCCTTTAAATTACTGTGGACCTATTGAAAAAGGTGACACGCTATTAGTTCATCACAATGTCTTCAAGTTCTATAATGATATGAAAGGAAGGCGTAAGAGTGGTAAAAGTTTTTTGAAAGATAATATTTTTTTCTTAGACCCTGACCAATTCTTTGCTTATAAAAAAGATGGCAAGTGGCACGGGTACGATAGATATTGTTTTATTAAACCTGTTCCTGTTACCGACAGCTATATATTTAAACCTTTTACAAAAGAACCACTGATGGGAGAGATGGTAATTATAAATGAAGGACTAAAAAATAAAGGTGTAGAAGCAGGTGATACTGTTTGTTATAAACCAAACCAAGAATATAAGTTCAATGTAGATGGTGAAACTATTTACAGGATGTATGACCACTCAATAACTTTAGTCGTATGAGCAATAAAGAAATTAAGTTAAAAATAATAGAGGCGGGTCATCAAGCAGTGGAACAGCTTATTAAAGTTGCAAAAGAAAAAATAATAAAGCCCGACCCGGAAGATGACCTTGCTGCCGATAGATTAAAGAATGCTGCAGCTACAAAGAAGCTAGCTATATTCGATGCATTTGAAATACTTAAAAGGATTGAAGAAGAAAAAGAATCTTTAGAAGAGACCTTACCTAATAATAAAATAGATACTAAACAGGGATTTGCTGAAAGAAGGTCAAAATAACGAGATACATAGGTTACTTAATAACATAGTACCAAAAAGTGTACTATCAAATAAGAACAGGAATAGGTCTTGGATTTATGGATATAATAGCAAGTACGACATAGTTGTAATATCAAAGACAGGAGAGATAGGTGATGTCATTGAGGTGTCAGGTTTAAAGATTGCTTTACCTAAAGCACCTAAAGAATGTATTCAAAGGCACGCAGATAAAAAACAACAGTATTGGGAAAGGCAAGATATACCAAAGCAACTGTCTAAAATTCAATCTATATTCCAATGGAATGAAATGCCATCTGAATTTAAATCTAGGTGGGTTGATTATATAGAGCAAGAGTTTGACTACAGAGAAGAGGGGTGTTGGTTTATGAATCGTGGTGTGCCTACCTATATTACAGGTGCACATTATATGTATCTGCAGTGGACTAATATAGATGTTGGATACCCTGACTACAGAGAGGCTAATAGGTTACTATATATTTTTTGGGAGGCTTGTAAGGCTGACAAGAGAAGTTTTGGTATGACATACCTTAAGATTAGACGTTCAGGTTTTTCATTTATGTCATCATCTGAATGCGTTAATACAGGAACGCTTGCAAAAGATGCTAGGGTTGGTATATTATCAAAGACAGGTTCGGATGCTAAGAAGATGTTTACCGATAAGGTTGTACCTATAAATAGTAGACTACCTTTCTTTTTTAAACCTATTATGGATGGTATGGATAAGCCGAAGACAGAGCTTGCCTATCGTGTGCCCGCATCTAAGATTACAAAAAAGAATATGTATGACTCTGAGGAGGATGAAATACAGGGATTAGATACAACAATAGATTGGAAGAACACAGACGACAACAGCTACGATGGTGAGAAGTTATTATTGCTAGTGCACGATGAGAGTGGGAAGTGGTTAAAGCCTAACAATATATTAAACAATTGGCGTGTAACTAAAACGTGTTTACGTTTAGGTAGTAAGATTATAGGTAAGTGTATGATGGGTTCAACATCAAATGCTTTATCTAAAGGTGGTGATAATTTCAAGCATCTTTATTATGACTCAAATGTATTTGAACGTAACTCCAATGGTCAGACAAAAAGTGGGATGTATTCTTTGTTTATTCCAATGGAGTGGAATATGGAAGGATTTATAGATAGATACGGGATGCCTGTTTTAGAAACGCCACCTGTTGAGGTGTTAGGTATTGATAATGAAATGATTTCTATGGGAGCTATTGAGTATTGGGAGAACGAAGTTGATTCATTAAAGAACGACCCTGATGCACTGAATGAATATTACAGACAGTTTCCAAGGACAGAGTCACACGCCTTCAGGGATGAGAGCAAACAGTCTCTATTCAATCTAACAAAGATATACCAACAGATAGATTATAATGATGGAATGATTACGGACCAATATGTAACACGTGGTTCGTTTAGTTGGAAGAACGGGATTAAAGATAGTCAAGTTATTTTTAATCCTGATAAGCGTGGAAGGTTTTTTATATCTTGGGTTCCAAACAAAAATCTACAGAACAATACAATATCAAAGAAAGGCGTAAAGCATCCCGGCAATGAACACATAGGAGCATTCGGATGTGACTCATATGATATATCAGGGACTGTTGGAGGAGTTGGCTCTAATGGTGCGTTACACGGACTAACAAAGTTTAGTATGGAAGAAGCACCAAGTAACGAATTTTTTTTAGAATACATAGCACGACCACAAACAGCAGAGATATTTTTTGAGGATGTTCTTATGGCTTGTGTGTTTTATGGTATGCCAATACTAATAGAGAATAACAAACCAAGGTTGTTGTATCATTTTAAGAACAGGGGGTACAGAGGATTCTGTATGAACAGACCTGATAAAGTATTTACAAAACTATCTAAGACAGAACGTGAGCTCGGAGGCATACCCAATAGTAGTGAGGATGTTAAGCAGGCACACGCAGCAGCTATTGAGTCTTATATTGAAAAACACGTTGGATTAAAAAGTGAAGAGGGAGACATGAATACAATGCCCTTTAACAGAACTCTTGAGGATTGGGCTAAGTTTGATATAAGCAACAGAACAAAATATGATGCGTCTATTAGTTCGGGACTTGCAATTATGGCGTGTCAAAAACACCTATATCAGCCCGGAAAAAAAGAATCAAGAATAATGATTAACTTTGCAAAGTACACAAATACCGGTAACATAAGTCAAATAATTAGATGAAAGATGTAAAACTAAACATTTCATCTGCAGGGTTTCCTAGTCAGTTTGCACCTGATGCTGATAAAGCAACAGTCGAATACGGACTTCAGATTGGACAAGCCATACAATACGAGTGGTTTAAAAAAGATGGAAATGGTTGTAGATTTTACTCTCAATGGAGAGAGTTTCATAGATTAAGATTGTACGCAAGAGGCGAGCAATCTATAAGCAAATATAAAAATGAACTAGCAGTCGATGGTGATTTAAGTTATTTAAACTTAGATTGGACACCTGTACCTATTATTCCTAAGTTTGTTGATATTGTTGTTAATGGAATGGCAGATAGACTATTCAAGATTTCAGCATATGCACAAGATGCTATGTCTCAGGCTAAGCGTTCTAAGTATCAGGACATGATAGAAGGACAAATGGCAGCTAAAGACACGTTGCAAATAATACAAAATAAAACAGGTGTAGACCCATTTGTTGTTCCCGCAGATGAGCTACCTGCTACAGACGAAGAGTTGTCTTTATATATGCAACTAAACTACAAACCTGCTATTGAGATTGCTGAAGAAGAAGCCATCAATACTATACTTGAGGAGAACCATTACTTAGATTTACGTAAACGGTTTGATTACGACTTAGCTGTACTAGGAATAGGAGTAGCTAAGCACGAGTTTTTAAAAGGTTCGGGAGTGAAGGTATCTTATGTTGACCCTGCTAATATTGTGTACAGCTATACAGAAGACCCACACTTTAAAGATTGTTTTTATTGGGGTGAAGTAAAGACTATGCCTATTATTGATTGCAAAAAAATAGACCCCTCTTTAACTAACGAGAATTTAGAGGAGATATCTAAATACAGTCAGTCTTGGTATGACCACTACAATGTGTCTCAATACTATGATAATGATATTTTTTACAAAGACACAGTAACATTATTATACTTTAATTATAAGACCACACAAAAAATGGTCTATAAGAAAAAGGTAATGGCTACAGGAGGTAATAAGGTTATAGAGAAAGATGACCAATTTAATCCACCTGCTGAGGTAATGGAAGAAGGGAACTTTGAGATGTTTGAAAAAACAATTGATGTATGGTACGATGGCGTAATGGTTATGGGTACTGATATTATATTAAAGTGGGAGCTTGCTAAGAATATGGTTAGACCTAAATCTACAAGTCAACACGCTTTACCTAACTATGTTGCTGTAGCACCGAGAATGTATAAAGGTGTTATTGAGTCATTGGTAAGAAGAATGATACCTTTTGCTGATTTAATTCAGATGACTCACTTAAAGCTACAACAAGTTATTTCACGTGTCGTGCCGGATGGTGTGTATATAGATGCGGATGGATTAAATGAAGTTGATTTAGGCACAGGTAATGCTTACAATCCTGAAGATGCATTAAGGCTTTACTTTCAAACAGGTTCCGTTATTGGTAGGTCTTATACTCAAGATGGAGATTATAATAACGCAAGAGTACCTATACAACAGTTAACATCTAACTCAGGTGCATCTAAAACACAGATGCTTATTACTAATTATAATTACTATCTCAATATGATTAGGACTGTTACGGGATTAAACGAAGCAAGAGATGGCAGTATGCCTGACCCTGACTCATTAGTTGGGTTACAAAAACTTGCAGCATTAAATTCTAATGTAGCAACTCGTCATATACTTGATGGCAGCTTGTTTATATTTAAAAGCATATCTGAAGCCTTAACATATAGGGTGGCAGATATATTGGAATACGCAGACTTTAAAGATGACTTTGCTAATAAGATTGGTAAATATAACGTAAGCATTCTAGGAGATATTTCAGATTTATATATCTATGACTTTGGTATATTTTTAGAAGTGGCTCCTGATGAAGAAGAGAAAGCAATGCTTGAGCAGAATATTCAAATGGCTTTATCTAAGCAAGATATAAACTTAGAGGATGCTATTGATATTAGGGAACTAAGAAACATTAAGCTTGCCAACCAATTACTTAAGCTGAAACGTAAACAAAAACAAGATGCGGAAGAAAAAATGGTAATGCAGAAGCAGGCAATGACTAATCAGCAAAACCTTAAGTCTCAACAAATAGCTGCTCAGTTAGCAGTTCAAAAACAACAAGCCGAGTTGCAAGGTAAGATGCAGTTAAAACAGGCAGAGATTGCATTTGAAATAGAGAAGATGAATAATGAGGCAAGATTAAAATCTCAATTAATGGCTGAAGAGTTTAATTACAATCAGCAGCTTAGAGATGTTTCTGAAAATGCATTGCAGGAAAGAGAATCTCAAAGAGAAGGTGCTAAGGCTGCACGTATCGACCAACAGAATACGCAGCAATCTAAATTAATAAATCAACGTAAAAATAATTTACCTCCTCAGACATTTGAATCTAACGAGGATAGTTTAGATGGTTTTGATTTAGCGGAGTTCTCTCCAAGATAGTAAATAAAATTAGAAAAATTTTATTATTAACTTTGTAAAAATTTAATTAAATGGAAATAAAAGTAAAAGCAGTTGAGTCGGTTGAAGAAAAATCTACTCAGCAAATTGAAGAAGAGTTGCTCGAAAAGCACGAGCAGCAACAAAATGAAACTGAGGATTCTGCAACAGTAGAGGTTGAAGATACAACTACAGAAACAGAGCCCGCTGAATCTTCACAGTTAAATGAAGAAGATGTTCTTTCATTTATTAAGAATAGATATGAAAAGGAGTTTACATCTGTAGACCAACTCTTTGAAGAAAAAGAATCAAACGAAGAGTTGCCTGAAGATGTTAAGGCTTACTTTGATTATAAAAAAACCACAGGCAGAGGAATCGAAGATTACGTAAAACTAAGCAGAGATTTTTCTTCTATGGAAGATGACCAACTTTTATCTGAGTATCTTATTGCTTCGGGAGAGGCTACTGATTCAGAAGATGTGGAAGTCCTTATGGACGATTACAGCTATGACGAAGAGCTTGATGACGAAAAAGATATAAAGAAAACAAAGTTGATAAAGAAAAAAGCTGTTGCTAAAGCACGAAAGTTTTTTACCGAGCAGAAAGAAATGTACAAACAACCCCTTGAGTCAAGCACGGTTGGTACATCTCAAGAGCAAGAAAAAGAACTTGAAGAGTATAAGCAATATTTAGCGGAAGCTAAAAACAACCAAGAGGAAGGAGTTAAAAGGAGAAATTGGTTTTTAAAAAAAACCGATGAAGTATTTAACAAAGATTTCAAAGGTTTTGATTTCAAAATTGGAGATACTACCTTAATATTTAATCCGGGTGGTGATGGAGAGCAAGTCAAGAAGTCGCATTTAGATGCGAGTAACTTTGTCAATAAATATGTAGACAAAGAAACAGGTATTCTTGAGGACGCACAAGGTTATCACAGGGCGTTAGCTGTAGCAATGAATCCTCAAAAATTTGCTTCGTTCTTTTATGAACAAGGTAAATCCGATGCAACCGAAAATGTTACACGTAAGATGAAAAATGTCGATATGACAGAACGTAAAACACCTCAAGTAGCACGTACAAAGGATGGAATGCAAATTAAGTCTGTATCTACACCAAGTAGTAGAGGCTTAAAAATTAAAAGTAAAAAAAAGTAAAACAATTTTAAAAATTAAAAAAAATGTCAGGTAATTTTTCAGGGTCCGGTTTTGACCTTCAACCGTCAGCACAGCAAGTGCCACGGTCAACAAACTACATAACTAACTTTGACTTTTTAAATCAGTATCTTCCTGATACTTATGAGAAAGAGTTTGAGCGTTATGGTAACAGAACAATTAGTTCATTCTTAAGAATGGTAGGAGCAGAGCTTCCTTCTAATTCAGATTTAGTAAAGTGGGCAGAGCAAGGTAGACTACACGTGAAATATTCACAGGTAGGTACTGCAGCTACAGCTAACGCAAGTGAAGCAGTTTTTCAGGTTAATGACCCGGCTGCTCCTACAGGTGTTACTACCACAGGACAGGTTCCTTTCTCAGCTACAGGCGGTATTGCCGTAAGAGAAGGACAAACTGTTGTTATTGCACAGAACGATGGTTCAGGAGAGAACAAAGGTATCGTATCTAGTGTTGATTTAACTGCATCTCCAATTCAGTTCACAGTTGCTTTTTATGAAGCAGGTGGTCTTGTAACCTCAGGTACAGGTGTTGGAAATTCTGACGTTACTGTATTTATCTACGGTTCTGAATTTAAGAAAGGAACAACAGGAATGGATGGTTCTCTTGAGTCTGATGACTACATATTTGAGAACTCTCCTATTATCTTAAAAGATAAGTATGAGGTATCAGGTTCTGATATGGCTCAAATTGGATGGGTAGAAGTAACTACAGAAAACGGAGCAACAGGATATCTATGGTATATGAAATCAGAGCACGAAACTCGTTTGCGTTTTGATGATTATCTAGAGACATCTATGGTTGAAGCAGTTCCTGCAGTAGCACCTACAACTCCTATTGGTGGTCAGAGCAATGCTCAGCAATTAGGTTACAAAGGTTCTGAGGGTGTATTCTACTCAGTATCTGAGAGAGGTAATCTTTGGACAGGTGGTGTTCCTAATGCACTTTCAGATTTTGATACCATTATTGGACGATTAGATTCTCAAGGAGCTATCGAGGAGAACGTACTTTTCCTTGACAGAGCATTTGGATTCGCAATTGATGATATGTTAGCAGCTCAAAATTCTTATGGTGCAGGTGGTACGTCTTACGGACTATTTGACAACGATGAGGAAATGGCTCTTAACTTAGGATTCTCAGGATTCCGTAGAGGGTATGACTTCTACAAGACTGATTGGAAATATTTGAATGACCCAACTATGCGTGGCGGACTCACAAGAGGTGCTGTTGGTGTTGGTGGTTCAGGTGCTATCAATGGTCTTATGGTTCCTGCAGGTTCTACTACTGTATATGACCAAGTTCTTGGAAAGAATGCTAAGCGACCTTTCTTACACGTACGTTACCGAGCTTCAGAAACTGAAGATAGACGTTACAAAACGTGGATTACAGGTTCAGCAGGTGGTGCAGCAACATCTGATTTAGATGCTATGCAAGTTAACTACTTATCTGAGAGATGTATTTGTACTATGGGTGCAAACAACTTCGTATTGTTCGAAGACTAATAAGTAATAAGGGTGGGGTGTCCTACAGGACACCCTTACCTTTTTTTAAAAGATAAAATTAAATTAAAATGAAATTAGAATTAAAAAATAGAGTTTATAAACTCACAAGAAACAGAGCACCATTGTCGTGCATTATCCCTTCAAGAAACCATGCTCGAAGTCCTTTACTTTACTTTGATGAAGAGAAAGGTTATAATAGAGCATTAAGATACTCAAGAAATCAAAAGAGTTGTTTTGAAGATGAACAAGACGGAACAGTAATTGTTGAACCCATCATATTTGAAGATGGTATGTTACGTGTCCCTAAAAACAATCCTGTGCTACAGGAGTTCTTACACTACCACCCACTTAATGGAAAGAAATTCATAGAGGTAGACTTTAGTCAAGATGCCGCAAAAGAAATTGAAAGACTTAATGTTGAGGTGGACGCTTTAATAGAAGCAAAGCAACTAAGCATAGAACAGCTTGAGAATGTAAGTAGAGTTTTATTCTCAACAGATGTGTCTAAGGTAAGCACAGCAGAACTAAAAAGAGATGTATTGGTGTTTGCTAAAAATAGTCCTGAGATTTTCTTACGGGCACTCTCAGACCCATCTTTAAAACTTCAGTCTACTATACAGCAGTTTTTTGATAACAAAATATTAGCCTTTAGAAATAAACAAAGAGATGTTTACTTTAACCTTCAGGGTAATAAAAAAAGAATGACTACCATTCCGTTTGGCGTAGACCCAATTGAATATTTATCTGATTGGTTTAAAACAGACGAAGGAGTAAGTGTATTAGAGTTTTTAGAGAAACAACTTTAATAGCGGTTGCATATATTAACAAGGAGTCCGGTTTTTAATCGGACTCTTTTTTTTTGCTATCTTTGTGAAAAGTATTACAGATGATAAATTCGGTTAGAAACACAGTATTGTCTATACTGAACAAAAATAATTACGGATATATTTCTCCTTCTGATTTTAACTTATTTGCTAAGCAAGCTCAGTTGGATATATTCGAGGATTATTTTTATCAGTATAACTATCAACTGAACAAAGAGAATGCCCGTCAGTCAGGCACAGGATATGCTGATATTACAAAAGGATATGGGGAGGTAATTAATATTTTTTCAGAAACCAATTTTTTATCGCACAACAATAACAATAAATTTTTTACACCTAGTCAAACGACAACTAGTGATGACTATTACTTACTTAATAAAGTCCTTGTATATACAAGGCTATTGGCTAGCGGATTAAACGACACTGTGGTATCTGCTAACGAACTACGTGATACCACAGGTGACTTTATTGCTTTAGGTGTTCAGGTAGGAGATGTCGTAGGTAACATTACAACTAACACAACTGCAATTGTTACTAACGTAAACTCTCCATCAATACTTACACTAGACGCTAATATCTTTCTTGTTTCAGGAAATCAATATGTAATCTATGATGACAGTGTGGTTAATGAAGCTGAGAAGGTAACGCATAGTAAAATAACTATGCTGAACAATTCACTTCTTACAGCACCGTCTACAATGTTCCCTGCCTACACACAAGAAGAGCCTACGTTGTCTTTGTTTCCTGCTAGTGTAAATACTATAGGTGCCGTTCAGTGTCAATACATTAGATACCCTAAAGACCCTAAGTGGACATACGTAAATTTAATTGGCGGAGAGCCATCGTTTGACCAATCGCAACCGGACTTTCAAGACTTTGAGTTATCTATATCGGATGAACCAACGTTGGTATTAAAGATATTGCAGTATGCAGGTATGTCTATAAGAGAGCTACAGGCTGTTCAGTTTGGACAAGGGTTAGAAAATTTTGAGGACCAACAAGAAAAATAATAAAATATGGCTTATATATCACAGTATCAATATTACGAAAACGGAGGTGCCGCACCTGAAGATGCAAATTGGGGGTCATATCAGTATGTGTCATTATATGATATAGTAAATAACTTTATGTTGATGTATGCCGGTAACCATAGCCTTGTGAATAATGAGGAAAGGTTTAAGGTATTGTTTCACGCAAAGAGAGCTATACAAGAATTAAACTATGATGCGTTTAAAGAAATAAAAATTTTAGAACTTGACGTAGGTAATACATTAAGATATGTACTGCCATCAGATTACGTTAATTGGGTTAGGATATCTGTTTATAAAAATGGTCTATTGTACCCTTTAACTGAAAACATTCAAACCAATTGGAGCAGTGCTTATCTTCAAGATAACAATGCAAGAATATTATTTGATTCAGATGGCAATGCTTTAAGTCCTCAGTTCTCAAATATTGACTATGATAGAATAACAGGTAGTAAGAAGTCTATATACCTAAACCCCAACAACCCCTTCCATGGATATGAGGGGTACTGTTGTGATGGGGTATGGTATTTTGATTATCAGATAGGTGCTAGGTTTGGGTTAAACACAGAGACAGCAAATGCAAATCCAACATTTAGAGTAGATAAAAAGTCAGGGGTAATTAACTTTAGTTCTGATATGTCTAATCAAACCTGTATTCTTGAGTACGTTTCAGATGGAATGGAAAACGGAAACGATGTAGACGTTACAGTAAATAAATTATTTGAAGAATATGTGTATGCACACATTGAACACGCCATACTAAATTCTAAATTAGGAGTTCAGGAATATATAATTGCAAGAGCACGTAAAAGAAAAAGTGCATTGTTAAGAAACGCAAAGATTAGAATAAGTAATATACATCCCGGTAGACTATTAATGAATATGAGGGGTAAAGATAAATGGCTAAAGTAATATGGCAAATACACAAAGAAATTTTGTTTTAGGAAAAATGAACAAGAGTCTTGATGAGAGACTCGTTCCTAATGGGCAGTATGTAGATGCATTAAACGTAAGGTTAGGGTCAACAGAGGCTTCTGAGGTAGGCTCAGTGGAAACTACAAAGGGAAATACACAGATAACAAACATACAGTATGATGGCGAAGGACTAAGTCCTGATGCTCGTTGTATTGGAGCCTTAGAGGATGGTGCTAACGAAACTATATATTGGTTTATAACCGACCCTTCTTGGACCGGTGGCTCCCTTACAGGTAAGCTTGATTTAATAGTATCGTTTGATACCCAAAATAATTTATTAACTTATCACGTCATAAGTGTAGACGATGGTAGTAATTTAAATACAACATTAAATTTTAATTCTACTTATGTAATCACAGGGGTGTCATTGATTGATGACTTATTATTTTTTACCGATGATTACAACCCTCCAAGATTTATAAATGTAAATAGAAACTATCCTAATCCTTCAGGGGGGGTGGATGGTGTGTCTGCCGAGTCATTGCTTGTTATAAAAAGACCACCTGCAGAAACAATAGGTCTACAGACATTGCCTACAACTTCAGAAGATAATTTTTTAGAAGACAGATTTGTCTGCTTCGCTTATAGGTGGAAATATGAAGACAACGAGTATTCAGCTACGTCTCAGTTTACAGACCCCGCTTTTATACCAAAGCCTTTTAACTACGACTTTGCAACAAGTTTAAATAATGGTATGCTAAATCAAACAAATTTAGCACAACTTACATATAATAGCGGTGGACAATTAGTTGTAGGCATAGACCTTTTATGGAAGGATATGCAGACAGGTAACATCCGTATAATTGAAAAGCTTGATAAAGAAAAACTAGGACTTGTAGATAACACTAATTATTTATTTAGTTTTAGTAGTAGTAAGATTTTTTCAGTGCTACCTGAAAGTGAGATACTAAGGTTATATGATAATGTGCCAAGACTAGCAAAGGCACAGACCTTAATGGGAGATAGATTAATGTATGGCAACTATTTAGAGCAGTATGACCTAGTTGATGCACAAGGCTTCCCTACTAAGCTTGAATACACTGTAGAACTTTTTAGTGAAGAGGTGGGATTAGAAGACGTATCAACTGTATTTGTAAGTGGAGATTATAATATTGACACTCCACAGACATATCCTGCTTCTGTTGTGACATTACAAAATGTTGATTCCCTTGCTTTAAAGTCAGGAAGTATAATAGAGTTCCAACTTAGGTTTGAGCATCAGAACCCTTTTACAGGTGACCTGCCTTTCCCAACACAAACAACTCCGGACACCGAAATAAATTTTGCTTACATATTACCACAAGATTTTGGAAGTGCATATGAGTTGGCTACAAGCACAGACTTTGTAGACAAGATTGGTACTACTGCAAATATTCAAACAGTTGCAAACTGTGGTCTTGGGACTACCTTGACTGATTTTTTTAATTGCTCTGTACTAAACACATTAGATACTTTATCTAAATATGAGAGTGGTATTGATACAGTCAATCAGCCAATAGAGATTATAACATCTCCAACTTCTCCGGACATAAGTCTTCAACTCCCTGCAATGTCATATGTTGATGACCCAACAGGAGTTGCTATTACACAAACCGTATATGAATACTATGAAATAACTTTTTGCGAAGCAACCTTTTCAGAGATAGGTAACCCCAAAAGTTTACATAGCGACAGGAGCTATGAGATAGGTATAATTTATATGGATGATTTTAATAGGGCAACTACTTCTTTAGTTAGTAGACAGAACTCATTAGAGGTTCCTTGCTCTGCTGCTGATTTAGCCAACAGAATACAAGTAGATATACCTATTACGCAAAAAGCTCCATCGTGGGCGACAAACTATAAGTTTTGTATAAAGGCAGATAAAGAAAAATATTTTAACATTTACTCTCAGTTATTTTTTAGAGACCCTGTGACGGGTGCTGATTATTTCTTACTTGAGGGACAGAACTCACGCAAGGCAGAAGAGGGTGATTTGTTAACAGTTAAAAGCGATACTGAAGGGGCATTAAGTAAATGTGTTAGGACGTCTATATTAGAGAAAAAATCTCAGTTACCTGACTTTTTGGACCCTGCACCTAAGGATGATAATGGGAATGAAATTAAAGTTCCGGGCGGGGTGTACGCTAAGATGAGAGCAAATAACTTTGCTACTGAAATAGGAGACAACCCTGTTGTTAGTTTTGGAGAGTTAAGCAATACAGACACAAGAGGAGATTGTAGTTTAGTGAGGTACCCGGTAACAATATCTAATCCTGACTTTGACTCATCGTTACCTGAATCTCCTACAAACCCATCACAGATTGATTATACAATTCCTGCGGGAAGTAGAATTAACATTAGGGTAGAGAACTTAAGAAAAGGTAAGTCTTGTACATTATCAGGTATAGAGAGAAGGTTTTACTTGCTAGACACTACGCTTATAGCGTCACAAGACTATGCAAACTTTGAAGATTGGTGGACCAACGATAATGTTCAGAGTATACTAAATGGTACGTCAGTCGTTTCTGAAGCAGATTGCGGAGAGTCTCCACCTACCGCTACCTATATTACTCCACAATTACTTGAATCTGTTACAGGTTCTTCTATAGCAACACAGAGTATGTTCCCTTGTGATTTAGATTTGTATTTTCAATTCTTTTTTGCAGACGTAACATCCCAAGCAAGATGGCTCAATGTGGTTGGTATTACGGGATATAAAGGTAAAAAGAAGGAAGCAAAGTTGTCAGTTAAAATAGAAGTTCTTCGTTCTAATTCTTTATGTGTATTTGAAACAAAACCTTCTGACGCATCACCTGACATATGGTATGAATCTTCTCAGACGTTTCCTCTCATCCAAGGTAATGATAAATGTCAGTTTACTGCTACAGTTATTCCATCGGAACCTTCTGCTATACAATTTGATTATACAGACTTGAATGGTTTGCCGGCATCTATTATAGTAGAACCGGGAACAACTACAACAGGTGTGTTAGGGGTTTGTGGAAGTATGGTCGTAAGCCCATCTACCCCACCTGTCTCTCCGATAGGAGCTGTGATTGGTATAACCTTTTTACCTGAAGGTGCACACGGAGGGAATGTACGAAACCAAACATCAATAGATTCTGCTATAATAAATACGTCATTTTTTAATTGCTATTCTTTCGGAAACGGTGTAGAGAGCTATCAAATTAGAGACTCTATTGACGGTAAAGAATTGTTATTAGGAAACCGTGTGTTTACTACAATTGCTGAAGAATACAAAGAGGTTAGAAGATTTGCAGATATAACCTATAGTGGAGTTTATACTGATGACACTAATCTAAATAAGTTAAATGAATTTAATCTTGGGTTGTTAAACTACAAAACTCTTGAGGATTCATATGGTCCTATATATATCATAGATGGGAGAGAGACAGATATACTTACATTACAAGAAGATAAAATATCTTACGTTACAGTAGGTAAGAATATACTTACCGATGCGGTAGGTGGGGGTGTGGTTACCTCTGTACCTGAAGTATTAGGTCAGCAAGTAGCTCGTATTGAAGAGTTTGGTATAAGTCAAAACCCTGAGAGCTACACTAAGTGGGGTATGAATAAATATTTCACTGACGCAAAACGTGGTGCAGTTATTCAATTGAAAGGTTCTTCTGCAGCAAATGAATCTCTTACTGTAATATCTGAACAAGGGATGCGGTCTTGGTTTAGGGACTTGTTTATTAATTCGTTTAACACACAAAAACTTGGAGGGTTTGACCCGTATATGAATGAATACGTGTTAAGCTCTAATAATCAATTTATACCACAAACCACAAAATGCATAGAGTGTGGTATTACCCGAACACTTACACTAGACTTAAGCGAAGACCCTATTACATTTTGCGTTGACGTTAGCTCCCTTGTTGGTGAGGTTAATATAGACTACAATATAATCAGTATATCAGACACTGTAAAGATTGATGCAACTTACGATAGTACTACAATTACTACAGGGTTTGTAAATAACAACACAGGCTCTCCTTTAAATGTAAATAAAGACAAGGTATCTGAAGACTCAGTAGATATAGTTGTGGAAGCTACAGGAAGTTGTGTTATAGAGATAACAGTAAATTGTCCTGACGCACAAGAGATAACTATTGTTCAGGTATGTTACTCTTTAGATAATGACGCAGGAGAATACATACATAACGAGTACAGATGGGTTGATGGAGCATTTACGTCTCCATTGCATTCTGAGCAAGTAGAGTTAGTGTCAGGGACATCTGTTCCTTTGGTATCTCAATACAGTATGATATCGGGACCTCAAGGTGCAGGATTTATTCCGGCAGACTCTGCTACCGTATCAATTATCAGCAATAAAATATCCCCTATTGATGACTATGTGTTTGACTCTTCAGTAGATGAGTTAAAGTATTTAAGGTCTAACACTTTATATACAAACACAACGCCCGATATGTTATCTTTATTGGCTGCGTCTAATAACGCAACACCAATCACAGGAGGTCCAAATACTTACGAGGCAGCATTCTCGATGCCTAATACTAATGAACAGTATTTGTATTTAATATATGATTACAGACGACCTACATCTGTAGATTTATGTTTTGATGCAACAAGTTTATTTTCTGCTTGTTGTGATTGCACGTTAGGAAGTTATTATATAGACGCACCAACATTAGCAGGTGCAACGGCTGTATTTACAGATGTAGAGATGACTATTCCCGCAACAGATGGATACTATTCAGACGAATCAACGGTAAGAGAACAAATAGGAGGTCTATTAGGACTTGCCCAAATTTGTCCTGAATGCGTATTGCCTTGTGGAAGTGGTATTAATACAACCGGAAATCAAGGTACTTATGAATTAACATTTAGTGCAGGTTCTGATATTGGTTGTACTATAATGTATTTTGAGCCATTTGGAATACCTGATGGAATACGAGTAAAATACAATACCGTAACCTACAATGAACTAACAAGTCCAACTGAGGGGTACCTTGCAAGTGAGGCAAGCCCTAACAACTATACTTTTGTTGGTAATTCATCAAACGATTGTGGAATTGGAGCACAGCTAGCAAGTGGTGGATATTCAGGATTAAATCAATATGTTTTTAATGGAACTACTTTTGATTTGGTTGGAACAGCAGGTACTGTTACAGGAGCAAATACTCCCGGAACAGGAGATGTTCAATTAACTACAAGTAATCCGGGGTATTGTACAATATATATACCTAAAAACAACATCACACCTGAGGAGGTACTTATTGAAATGACAGGTGTTTGTAGTGGTACGGCATTTAATTTAGAGATAAATTGTCCTGTAGAACTTGTTGGGGTGCCAACATCTAACGCCTCACCGGGAGCTTGCTTGACAGAGCCTTTAATAAATACATATTACAATATACCTAATCGTGGTGGGCAACTTGGGTATCCTGAGGTGAATGAGTTCTTTGTTCAAGACAACATTGGTAATACAAGAGTTCCTGCGGGAGACTACGCTATACTAAGTGGCGATGGTAGTCGTTACGAAATTGCTGTAGATAGCAATGGCGTAATAACATCAAAAACACTTTGTACTTAAATAAAAAATAATTATGGCAGTAAATTATACATTAACTCATAGCGAAGGGTCACAAGGATTTCCTTCATTCTATTCTTTTTTCCCTGATTGGATGATTGGGATGAATCAGTTTTTTTATACATTTAAAGAAGGCAACCTATATAGGCATAATACCAACAATAACCACTGTCAGTTTTATGGTGAAAACTATCCTGCTAAAATTACAAGTGTATTTAATCAAGAGCCCTTAGTAAATAAAATATTTAAAACAATTAATCTTGAGTCTGATGATTCTTGGGAGGCATATCTAACCACAGATATTCAAAACACAGGGTATATTGACGATGATTGGTTTGAAAAGAAAGAGGCTGCTTGGTTTTCTTTTGTTAGAAATGACGGACCAACAGGTGCTAATACTAATGAATCAGAGTTTGAGCTACGTTCATTAAATGGTATCTCAAGAAGTTCTGCTGTTGGTGGTGTAGCAGCCGCATATGAAGTAGACTTTGCTTTGTCAGTAAATATAGGAAGCATAGTAAGTGTGGGTGATTATTTGTATTATGCACTACCTCCTTATAACACACCTATTTTTGCGGGTGTCATTACACAGATAAATGTAGATAAAGTAAGTGGCATTAATAAGATTGTGATTGATTCAACTGCAGTGCCGGGAGCTACTAATCCTATACCAATTCAGGATGCTTATTTCTTATATATTAAGAACCCAATAGCAGAATCACACGGAGTATTAGGTCATTACTGTGAGTTTGTTTTAGAATTACCAATAGGAAAATCTCAAAGTGCATCTGAATTATTTGCAGTAGAGTCAGAGGTAATGAAAAGTTTCCCTTAAATTTAATATCTTTGTAAATAAATATAATTTTATATGCATGATGTGGAAGTAGTTCAACAAAATAACCCTGAGGGTATTTTAAATTACGTAAACCATCATCGAGGGATGTTATGGGATAGGATAGATGCATTTAAAAATGCATTAGGTCAATATGATGAAGCGATAGAGCATAAATGTGGTACACCACAAAGTGAAGAATTAAAAGAGACCTATCCATTAAAACAAACTTTAGAAGGTGGGCTATATACAAGAGAGTTATTTATGCCTAAGGGTCATATAGTAATTTCAATGATACACAAGCAGCAGCACCCCTCTTTTTTATTAAAAGGTAAGGTGTCATATTTAGCTGATGACGGTGAGTTGATAACTGCAGAGGGACCGCATATAATATTTACACAGATTGGGACTCAAAGAGTTCTTTATATACACGAAGACACTCAGTGGTGTTGTGTATATAAGACTGACGCTAAAACCTTTGAAGAGGCAGAGGCAGATGTTTATACAGAAGATTACAAAACACTGCCAAGCAGTACAATAGAAAAACAATTACAATTATGTCAGGATTAATATTAGGAATATCCGGATTGGCTATAACCGCTACCACAACCGGAATGTCTTTTTCACAGGCGGCAAACGAAAAAAGAAAATCAGATGAAGCCAATAGGAAAGCTGCTGAAATGGCAGTAAAAGCAGCCCAAAGGTTTGATGTTAACGTAATGGATGAACTTTCTATAAGTAAAGAGCCTTACGAATTGGAAAGAGAGGCGTTGATAACTCAGGGTGCAACTGCTTTATCTTCTTTTGAATCCGACCCAAGGAGTGCAGCAGGTGCGGCAGGTAGGATTCAGTTAGCAATGAACAAGGGGCAGGCAGGTATAAGAGCAGACCAATCTATGAAACTTGATGTCCTAGAGGAAAAATCTGCAATAGAGCAAGGTCGTTTAATGGACTTAAAATTTCAGATGGAATTAGGCGAGATAGAGGGTGCACAGTTGGCAGCAGCCGCATCCGATGAATTTGCAGCAAGGGCAGAGCAACAAGGTTTTCAAGGAGTGGCTAGTATGGCACAGCAAGGAATGTCTTTAGTTCCTTTGTATTCACAACAAACGGGAGCCCAAAAGAATGCAATGGCAGGTGCTCAATCATCAACAAAGGTAGCTACAAAAGCTGATGTGGATGCAGGTCTCGCCACAAAGGTTGGAGATAGTTTTAGCACAAACCCATATGAGGGAATGAACGTTAGACAGGGAGAGTCAAAATTATTTAATAGAGGTCAGCAAGAATATTTTGGTAAAGACATAGGGTCTATGGATTTCAATACTATGAGTAACAGAGATTTTCGTCAATTTAAAAGAGCCGTTGGTAAAGAGAATCAAGGTCAGTTATTTAACAATCCATACTACACCAACGCATATCAGAACCCTTTTGATTTAGAGGAATACAAAAAGTATCTTGAAGAAAAAAAGAAAGCAGGTATAACGACACCATAACTAATTAGTAAAAAATGACGTATTATAAGTATCAAGAAAGGTCGGCAGACAGTCAAATAAATTGGGCTGAGATAGGGAAGAGTATGTCCGATATGCTCAAGAATGAAGCTGAAACAAGGATTGCTAAGAAGGATGCAATCGACCAAGCTTCAAGAGAATTTGGAGAGGTCTTGTCTAATGCACCTACCGGAGATTATGATGCGGGAAATACTTTTGCGTTAACCTACGCAAACGATGCCCAACAGTTTAGATTAATGCAGGACACCTTATTAAAGAGTGGACAGCTAAGCATGAAGGACTATACTATAGGTAGGCAAAATATTAACGACAACACCAATGGTATGTTTAGTCTTGCCAAAGAATACCAAGATGAATACAGAACAAAAATGGACAGATGGGAAGGAGATGAGTCTGCTTTTCTTGAGGTATTTGAAATGGAGCAGGCTGAAGGACTTGCAAATTTAAAAAATGCAAGAGGCTACATTAATCCAACTAACGGTGTTGTTTCTGTAGGAAAAATGGTAAACAATTCAAAGACCGGGGTTATGGAGATGAGTAAGAACCCTAATGATTTTGTACAAATAAATCAGCTTCGTGCAAGAATGAAGCAACAATACAATAAGTATAAGCTAAACGAACAAGCTGCAGAAAGAGTTAAGGTCTTAGGAGAGGTTGAAAATGCGGTTATAAAATATGCAGGTCAAGGTAGTTTAAATACTGTATTGACTGAGATAGACGCTAAAGCCGGTAAGTATGCAATAGACGGGGAGGCAAAAAAGTTTGCTTCAGAATATAAGGATTGGGAAAATATGCAGATTCAATCAATGTTGGCGGTTCCAAACAATATAGGTTCTATCTTAACAGACACGAAGGTTACCGCACCTAATGGAGAGAAGTATACATATACATACGACAAAGCAGAGTTTGACGCACAGGGACCGAGTGGCAATCTTATATATAGAGACACCTCAAAAGATGCTAATGGCTCTTCTGTATTTACTGATGAACAAAAAGAAATAGCAGAGGCACAAGCACGAGTAGCGATACGAGCTCAGATTGATGTTAAAAAACAAGCTAAGGCTGCAGGAATTACTCCTTATGAGCCAACGTCTATAACTCAAGGTAAAGATGAATATAAGAATAAGGTAGACCTAATGAATAACTTAGGACAGTTGTATTATGGTACAGCCGGTCAAATAAATAGTGCTTCTAATTTCTTATTAGGATTAGTTAATGGTGAAATAACAGATGGCAATAAAGCAATAGAGATAGACAGAAGTACTACAGGTGTAACTCTTAAATACCAAAATGGTGATTTCAGAACCTTTAATTTTAAAGATAGTAATAACAACACCATCCCTCAAGACGATTGGATAATAGGTGCTGTTACAAAGTTTACAAATATAAAAGACGTAAGCACAGCTCTTAAAGACAGTGCATATATTAAAGGTAAGAAATTATCCGGAGAGATAGGTAGTGCTAAATTCAATATTAAACAAAAACCAAGTGCTTCAGATAGTTATGACTCTTATATTCAATCACTAAACATTAAGACTAAGAATCTTAGCGAAGATGATTGGGTTAAACAATACGGACAGGTACTAAAAGACTTAGGCTACACCTTAGACTTTGGGTCTGATGGTAAAGACGTAGTAACTATCAGCAAGGGCAAGGACGACAACTACTCGGAACACGTAATAACTACTGATACCAAAGGGGCAGAGGCTCAGACAGAGGCGAATGACTTAATAAAATATCTTAAGAGAAGTATGAGTAAAGCTGAGATAGTGCAACTTGTAGATGCAGGTATATTCCAAGCAAAGGAAAGTACGTCAGGTAGTGGGATTGAGTGTAAGAATGGAAGGAAAATAGACAAGGATACAGGTGTTGACTTGGGTTCTTGTTAATTTAAATAAATACAATGGTGTCCTGTAGGACACCAACATATGTTATATGGAAGAAGAAAAAAGATACAAAACCCCTAACGGGAAAATCCTAACAGAGTCGTCATTACGTCAACGATTTGGAGAAGACTTTGGTAAGCTTGTGGCTACAGGTCAGTTTGTAGAAACCACAGAGGAAATCCAAGAGATGACTAGTGAAGAGGTTACTATGCCTACCTACGTAGCTCCAAACGGAAAAGAGTTTACAGAGAACGAACTAAAAGATAAGTTTGGTAATCAATGGGAAGACATCTCTGTACAGTTTGAAAAAAAAAATCCAATTCAAACTCCACAAGAAGGACAAGTTGGGGATTCAATGTCGGAAGATATTGGGTCGGTATCAAAAGAAGATAAGGAGCTTGCTATCCTTAATTCAGATACTCCTATTTCAGAAAAAGATTTTTATAGTGCAGTAGGATTTAAGCCTAACTATAGAAACCTTGCATCTGATAATACCACCATAAGTTCCCTTGCTCTTGACGAGGTAACTGAGTATGAAAACAAATGGAAGCAAAGTAAAGCCGGTCAGCTTTACGTCCAACAACAAGAACAAGCAGAGCAAAACAATGCAGCACAGAACAAGCTTGCAAAAGAACTTGAAGAATCAGAATATACAAAGGCTGAAGAAGACTTATTAAAAAGACAGGAGGCTGATAGAAAGGCAGAAGCAAAAATCCAAGAGAACTCTGAGCGAGTTGCTTTGTCAGGAGATGAAGATTTTAATCAATCTTTAAGCATTATAAATGCTGAGTTGATGGCAGGTCAGTCTGACGATGTCACCCCTATATTAAATTCCACTTTAGGTAAATATGGTTTTGTTGTTGAAGACTACGGTATGTTAGGATTTGATAGGGTAGTAATAAGAAATATATACACAGGTGCAAGAGATGTTATTGAGCTAGATAACTTTACCGGGGATGCTGACCAAAAATATGCAGATAGGCTTAAAGATTTTGTAAGAAGTAATGCAGTACCTATAGGTAGTCAGGTAGATGAGACAGAAGAAAATGCATTAGATAAAGCATTAAAGGTTAAGAACATAAGACCTGTGGCTTTGGTTAACGCTGATGGCTCACAGTCTACTGTAAGGATGATGTCCTATGAGGAAGATGGCAAGCATTACGCAGCACCAACACTATTCCCAAAAGACCCTGAAAACGTAACATCTAAGCCAATAGATTGGGAGTTATTATCTACTGAAGAGGCTATTGCAGAAGCTAAGAAAAGAGGTGAGGTATTTTCTTTTGACTCTGAAGAGGAGGCACAGGACTTTGCAGAGGGGGGATGGAAAGATGTTAGCACCGTAGACCTTGAGGCGGAAAGATTCTATACAGAGAGAGGTCTTGACTACAATGTAGCAAAGGCAGGGTTTGATATGTACGAACAGGCTCGTGATGAAAGAATGTTTCTTGAAGAGATATTGGAGGGTGAGCCTAGAGACAAGTTAGAATCAAACCTAACCGATGAAGAGAAAGAACTTTATGGTAAGTTTTTTGTCAACGGTGTGTTGCGTAGTGATGCTTCAGAAAGAATAAAAGAAATTGAAGAAACAGAAGATAGGTTATTTAAAACCTATATAGATGACCAAAACATAGCAAGGACAAGGGAAGACTTTGATGGATATCTAGCAAAAAAACAAAGGCAAGCCGCAACAAATGCTGCTGAAATCAACCGTCAGGCACAGATGGACTATATGAAGATAGACGCTGATGCTATAAACACATTGGGCATAAGGGCAAAGGACGTTGTTAACTATATCCCTAAGGACCAATACGAGGCTACATTGACAGACAAGTATCTTAGTCAGTTAAATACGGTGTCTGCAACTGAAGATTTAGCAGCGTTGAAGTATGATATTGCCGAGACTTATTTTTCTAAGAAAGAAAATAAAAACATTCAAGATGCGTACTTAGATAATTGGGAAAGTGTATCTACCGCTTGGAAAGATGGTTATGCACGTGGTAATGCCATGGAACAAATCGTTATGATAAGTATGGGTATTACAGACTTGGATAATGAGTTCGATAAAAAAGAAGCCGCAGAAAAAATTGCTCAACATCTATCTGAGCAGTCAGGAAAAACATCACGTGTAAACGCAAGATATTTTGGGCAGGTAAGTGCAAAAGAGGGGTGGAATAATTTCTTAAGGGACCCTGCTGAGTGGATGATTGGATTAGCAGCTAACTCTTTAAGTCAAATGCTACCATACGGGATGTGGCTTGTACCTTCAGCGGGTGCTTCCGGTGTGGGGATTGGAGCAGGTATTGGTGGAACTGCAGGTTCAACTGCAGGTGGAGTCGGTGCAATTCCCGGTGCTATAAGCGGGGGTATAACAGGTGGTGTTTGGGGTATAAGGACAGGATTTGCAGCAACAAGCTTTGCAATGGAGTACTCTAATTCAGTTATTGAGGCATTAGAAAACCAAGGGTTTAATATTCTTAATCCTGACGAGGTTTCAGAGGGGTTAATGAAAAAAGAGGTGTGGGATGAAGCCAATGATAGAGGTGTAAAGAGAGGTCTCGTGATTGGTGCGGTTGATATGATATCAGCAAGTATTGCAGGTAGAGTATTTAAGGCAGGTACTTTTGCCTCTCGTCCTGCAGTAGCAGGTTTATTTGCATTAGAGCGTGCAGTGTTTGACCCGGCAATGGAGGCATTAGGGGAAGGCTTAGCACAGGCAAGCGTAGGAGATGAGCTTGATTGGAAAGAGATTGGAGCTGAGGCAGGTGGAGCAGGCGGTAACAACGTATCTAACGCAGCGATAAATATCTATAGAGACCAAAGAAATAAAAACAACGTAAGCATTGCTGATAAGCTTGCTAATGATATGGACTTTATGATGAATGAGTCTGCAAGCGATACACGTATAAATAAGTGGACAGACAATATGGAAAAACTTGGTAAGATAGATTCAGACCAAGCACAAAAAATTAGAGAAAACATTGGTATACGTAGAGAAGTGAACGAGCTTGCTTCTGTTACAGGTGGACCTATTAGTTCTTTAGCAGTAAGGGGAACTAAACTAACCACGAAGAAAAATGTTAAGACAAGGCTAGGCAGATTGATTGAGGCTCGTAATAAATTAAGTCAAACAACAAATACAAGAGAGGTATTTAAAGGTAAGATAAAAGAAATAAATGCCGAGATATCACAGATAGCAGAGACAGGAAAAGTTCAAGGGTTGAGTACAGAACAACGTACTCAATATAAAAAAATGTTGGATGAAGGTGTTCTTACAGACAAAGAGTACAACAGACTTTTAATGGAAGGCGTAACAGAACAGGTAAACTTAGATTTAATTTTAGGTAAACCTGAAACTGAAAGGGCTAAGACAGGTAAGTATATGTGGCGAGGCAGACAAGTAACTCGTGACCAATTTATAAAAAAACTTAATGAATCAAAGAGGTTAAATAAAATAATGCATCGGTCTACCGCAGTGTTATATGACCCTGAAGTACAAAAATTATTAATAAGTAAAAAAGATGCCATTCAAAAGCAAGAAACAGGAAGAGTTTCTGAGGATAAACAAACCGGAGATATACAAGCGGTGGAAGAGGACCTACGGACTATTCAACAAACCGCAGAACCTACGACCACTGAGACAACTGAAGTCGAAGAAGCGTTAACTATTTCAACTAAACCTACTACCTCAAACGTACAAGTAGAAGAGGGTGCTATAGTTGAGGACGTAATAGGCGAGACAACTAACGAGGTTAAGGGTCAAGTTATTACTCAGCCTGACGGTAAATTCTCAGTAAGACAGGGAGAGGAAGTCATAGAGTCTAATGTAGAGTCTAAGGAAGATGCCTTGAAGGTTTTGTCGGACAACATAGAGGTTGCACCTGAAGTAAAGGTTACTAAAAAGACTGAAGTTACAGAAGTAAGAGGTGATAAAGTATCAACTAAAACTCCTGTCACTATATCTTATAATAGAAATACTGAGCCTGCCCCTAAAATGGGTAAAGAGTTTGGTCAGGATGTAGAGGCATCAGGAACTTATGTAACACAAAAGGTTAGCGACTTTACACCTCAAGGTTTTGAGACAGGGAACATACAGTTAAAATCACCATTAGTTATTGATGTAACGGGAGACACTCAGATAGAATATAAGCGTACACTTTCTAAACAGTATGGAAATAAGAAGGGTAAAAGGCTATCTAATGCATTGAAAAAAGAAGGATACGATTCTATTGTGACAAAAAATGAAGATGGGACAACAGGAGAGATTGTTCTTTTGAACGATATCAATACATACGTAACTGAAGAAAAACAAAACTTAGAACAAGAGGTAAAAGACTTGCAGGCTTTTGTCAAAAAACAGAATCCAAAATTCAAATTAGCTGACACGTTAACTAACGAGCAGAGACAAAAGAGATTGACTAAAGAGGCAACGAGATTGATGAAGCTTCAGGAGGAGAAGATGTCAGAGAACTCATATAGCGTAGAGGAGGTTGATATTCAAACAATACCAATTGTTATAGATGAAAACACATCTCTTGCTAAAGACCTTAGGCGTATGGGTCTAAGCGAATTGATTGGTAAAAAGATTAACCTTATAATGGCAGACCAACTAATAACCAATGAAGAGTTTATGGGCGGTCCATTCTTTGCTTTGAACCCTGATATACGTAAGCATAACATTGCATGGGCAAATGTTGACGAGACATCGGTACGTAAGATTGCGAAGGGTGCAGTCAAGTCTGACTATACGGTGGTATATAATATGAACCCTGACGCTTTGAGTTCTAACACGGCAATAAGAACACAGTTTTTAAACGAGATATCTAAGCTAGATAACGACACACAACAGGTTATATTTGACCAAGTAATAGCTCAACTAAAGGGTAAGGTGTATGGAGCTAAAGGGGTTGATACCCAAAAGGTCGAAGACATACTTGCTGAATCCACAACGGTAAAAGAACTGTTTGATAATATGGACACACTTAGCCTTGAGACAAAGGCTAAGGTGTTTAAGAATATAGTCCCCCTTGATGACAAGGCATCCGAAACAGAGATAGGCAAGACCTTAGAGTCTAAAGGCATTACTATGCAGACACTAAGAGAGCCATTGACAGAAGACTTTGTGAAAAACCTACCCGCAGGCTCAATGACTATGGTCTTAGAAATTCAAGACAGCAATGGCAACAAGGTAACTAATGAGACAATTGAAGATGCCATAGTTAGTCCTGAGCAACAAAGGGAAGAAGGTATACCCGAACATCCTAACTACCCATTCCAATTAAGAGGTAAGCCTGTGGCTTTGCTACAGGAGACAACTCCTTTTTGGAATGTCATAAAAGGTTTTAAAGATACCATTGAAGCTAAGTTCAGTAAGATAATAAGAAAGAATGTAGCAGAGAAGACAGATAAAAAAACAGGAAAGGTCACACCTAAAACTACTAGACCTTTTACTTCGGCAGAGGCAATGTCAGATACAATGTATAAGGCATCTGTTACTTCAACACAGGCGAAGAAGATTATGTCTCCTGTGGCGAGGTCATATGCAAACTTTGTAAACCTACTAAGCAAGTCGTTCCCTAACGTAGAGGTTATAACAGACCAAGCAACGTTTGATAATTTATTAATTCAACCTGACGTGGTGGAGGTGACAACTAAAACACAGCGTACAAATAACAAGGTTTATGGAGCCGTTTATAAAGGTAAGTTATACCTAAACCCTAAGGCTGCAAACACGAACACACCTATACACGAGTTTGGTCACATATGGAATGCAGTTGCAAAAGAATTTAGACCTGAGCTATATCAAAAAGGATTAGAACTAATAGAGACTGACGACACATACATATCTCAAATCGAAAACAGCCCTGAGTACAAGAGGGTAATTAAGGATATGAAGAAGCAGGGTGCGACAGAAGCAGAGATAAGAGAATTTATTTTAGAAGAGGCTCTTGCTACAGCTATTGGAGATAAGGGACAGTCATTTGCTGACGCATCTGTAAAGGCTGACTTTAAGAATTGGCTTAATAAACTATATAACTTTGTTAAGTCTTTAGTTGGTCTATCAAAGATGAGTGACGAAGAGGTTCAAAACCTAAGCCTTGATGAGTTCCTACAGGGAGTGGTAGTTGATTTACTTTCAGGTGAAGAGGTCTTTGCCCAAGCCCAATCAAAACAGATTGGGACTCAGCTACAGTTGATGACCGGGAATAGTATTACTGATATGCCGGCAACGACTATTGTTTCTAACGCAAGGGAGGCAGGGTATAGTGACGCTGCAATTAGGATAGTGTTAAAGGAACAAGGCTTTAAAAAGGCTGACATAAATGAAGCGTTAGTAACCTACCTTGACACCGGTCTATTTAATGATGTAGCAGTCATCCCGGAGTTTGGTAATGTTGAAGGCGGAATGGATGAAGGTAGGGTATTGTTTGATAATGTAAGAACAAAACTAAAGGCATACACTAAACCTACACGAACAAGAACATATCAGAGAGAGACTCAAGAGCAGAAGACTGAGCGTGCAACACGACTTCGTGAGGCTAACCCTACGTTGTTTGCAATGACAGACGAAGAGATTCTTAATAGATATCCAAGGGTCGGTGTCTCTACAACAATTACTACCCCTCCAAAAACTAAATCTCAAATAAGACTAAAAGCCATTGAGATACTAAAGGCTGAACCAATATTTCAGGCTCAACCCAAGCAGACCCAAGACGCACTTGTAGTTGCGTTAGATAAAACGATAGATACCCGTGCAAATACTTCTGTACAAAGAGAAATCAATGCGATAAAACAGAGGATAAAGACTCGTAAGGAGGCTTCTGATAATCTACAAAGCGTGAAGCTAGCAGTGCGTGAAATGATTCGCAAGGCTCTACCTAAGGCAAGTAACATAACAACAGGTACGGTAAATAAGCTAAACAATATTGTTGCAAAGGCTACAGATGCTACCATATTAACAGATATAGCTGCAATAGAGAAGCAAGTAAACATTGTTCGACAGAGAATGAAGAATGATGTAGTTAAGCAGATACGGAAACTAGTTAAAGAAAAATCTAAGGCAAGAATTTCTGAATCTAGAAAGAAAAAAAGCACAGGCATAGCCGCAGAGGCAAGGTCTTTTATGAAAGCAGCTAACGATATATTAAGCAAGGTGCTAAAAAATGATGTAGATGGGATGCTTAATATTATGAATGAGTTAGCGGACAATGAGTCCTTAATTAACGAAGCTATCTTAAAAGAGATACAAGGAGAGAAGCTAACACAGCAAGAGGAGAGGCTAGTCAACCTGTCTTATGCGTTTGATAACTTTAGTGACATAGGAAATATGAGCCTTGAAGATACACAATCGTTATTGGCATCATTAAAAGATATTAACGCTGAAGGTATCAGGAGATACAAGAGTCGCAGAAAGGCAAGGGTCGAACAGATAAAGTCCATTAACAAGGAGGGCGAAATACAGATGACCAAAGACTTTGGCGAAGAGATATTAGATAAAGACGGCACACCTAAAGACAAGAACCAACTAACAAGAGACCGGGATAAGATACATAAGATGTATGCCGACAAGAAGTACGCAAAGTGGATGAAGGAATATATCAAACACTATAAGTGGAGTACGTTCTCTGAACTTATGAAAAGTTTTAAAAATAACTTTAAACATATGGGTACGTTAATGAATAATTTAGATATCTCAGGTAACTTCTTTACAGAGAATATCTATAATAGATTAAACCGTGCCGATGAGGCTAACATGGAAGGATATTTCAGGACTCAGAACAAGTTAGATGAGATAGTCAATAGCGTAGATGGTATAGATAAAGGCATGGACCAAGTGCGTGAGATTATTTATAGTGGAGGGACTATGCCTGTTATGGTTAAAAAAATAAACAAGGACGGGACTATAGGTAAGACTGCCGAAGATTGGGACGGAAGTGTTGACCAACTAATGCGTATCTATTCTCTATATAAGAACCCTGTGCAACGTGCTAAATTAGAGAAGCAAGGGTTTACGCCAAAGGTTATGAGAGAGGTGGAAGCTTTTCTTGGACCTCAGCTTACAAGCGTTTCAGATAAGATGGTTGAGTTTTTAAGTAATGAATATTTTAATGAGGTTAACGATGTCTATAAACAGGTCAACGATATAAACCTTGACTATGTAGAAAACTATTTTCCAACCCAAACACTCAGTACAGCATCTCAAACTGAAAGTCTTCTATCTACAGGAGATTTTAGTAGAATATTTAACGCAGAGTCTGCACCCGCATTAAAGGTAAGGACCGATGTAAAGAGTGGGGTTGTATTAGACGTAGACTTTGCCGCTACACTACAGACCCATATTAAAACTATGGAGAGGTACAAGGCGTATGCTATGCCTACTAAGATTATTCAAGGCATATTCGACAACCCATACACAAAAAGTTTGTTGGAGTCGATGTCATTAACAGGTGTTGTAAGAAATGCAATTAACTATGCAATAAACCCTGACTCATTTAGAAACCCTGCTCAATCTATGAGGATTATAGATATCCTACAGAGTAAGTATACATCTTTTGCTTTAGCATTAAAGATAATGCAGATACCTAAGCAGGCTACATCTTTTATAAACGCCTTAGAAAATTATCGTTTTAGAAAAGGTAAGGCAACTTTAGGCTTAGATGTTGTTATGTTTATGATGGATACCGCAATGTTGTCAGCTAATCTTTTAGCAGAGATTGCAGTGATGGGAGCAGAAAAGGTTTCAGGTAAACACATTGGATTAAAAAGCAGACCACTTGCAGAAGCAATGAATATGTCAGCTACATTTAGAAGAAGGGTAGAGCTTGGTGTTAAGGGAGACCTAATGGGATTAGAATCAGGACAGCCTACGTTCAAAGATTTTGAAACCAACCAAGCAACGTGGGCAAAGCTTGGTAGGGGTGGTAGAAGAATAGCAGCATCACCAACTATCATTGGAGATATTATGGGGGTCATGGGCTATATGGTAAACTACAGACGTAACATTAAGAACGGAATGAGTAACGCCCAAGCTAAACAAGAGTTCAATGATTATAACGCTACTCAGCAAAGTCGTAGGGCAACTGAAAAGATTCCATTACAAATGAATCCTAATGCACTCACAAGAACGGTAACTATGTTTGGTAGCACACTATTCTTACAGATGAATAAGGTTATGCAGGCGACTACAAACCTTGGAAGACAAACACAAGAGGCAGTGACAACTAAGGATGCATCAAAGATTAAGATACAAGATATACGTTCATTATATTTAAATGCAGCAATTGCCAACGTGCTATTCACAGGCGTGGCTAATATATTTAAAATAACAAGCGATGACCCTAAGGACAGAGAGGCGGCATTGGCTCGTATGAGAGACGCGATGTTTGGTCTTAACCTAATCTATCAGATACCTATATTTGGAGAGACTGCCGAGCAGGCTTGGTCAGATTGGGTAGATAAAGATAGAAAGACAATAGTTCAAGGTGTTAACCCCGTAACCTCTGTCTATAAAAAATGGAAGAATGGAGTTAAGTATGACGAGGCTGACCCTATATTACAAGGAGCAAAGGTATTAACTGAACTTGCTGTAGGTGTTCAGGTAGACCCACTTGTAGGTCTTGCTAAAACATTCACAGGTGGATTCGATGAGGAAACTATGTATGATATAATGGGAGTATCTTACTCTTATAGACCGGGGAGTGGAAACGCAAAGTCAAAGAGTAAGTCTAAGTCTAAATCTAAATCTACTTCAAGCGGACCAAGCAAGAGAGAGATACAGAAAATGATGGATAAATTTTCAGATTAGGGGGTGAAAGGGGTATAAAAGGGGTATGCTTTTTAGGGTGTCCTATAGGACACCTTAGTACCTGAAGTATTTAAATTCTTTTTGTTTATCATAGTAGACCATAAGCTCTTGGTCGTTGACTGCTCCTTCTCGTGGCTTTCTTCCTCCCCATTTTATTTCTCCGTGTAGGTGTGTTGGCTTGCCGTATATGATTCCATCGTCACACGCCCATATCATTACAGGGTTCAGTCTCTTATCGCACAGCTTTACAACCTTGCGTGCAGCCACAGGTAGTGGGTATGCGTTAGCAATAGTTCTATATCTACCCTTCACCTCCACATACGCTATTAGTTTATTGGATTCATCGTAGACCCTGTAATCAATATCGTTTGGGTCTAGCTTTTTATATGTACCACGAAACTTGCTAACGAATTTTTCTATTGCTCGTTGCTCTCTGTCTATATCTTTGTCTGATTCAAATCTCATTTAGCGTGTAACTCTGCGTGGCACCGTGAGCACAACACCACACACTTATCTATTTCTTTTTTTATTGTTTCTATACCGTACCCATCGCCTATAGAGTTTCCTATCTCAAAACTTTTGTCGTCTGATGTGTGATGAAACTGTAGTGCCTTGGTTGAAAATGTCTTACTAGTTTCTTTAGAGTAACCGCATCCCTCACAACTCAACCCCATCTTATACTCTTTAATCCACTCTCTTATTTTTTGCTTTCTATTTCTTTTTACTTTTAACGTGCAGTCTTTACAAGATGCACGACTATATCTCTCTCCCTTACTGTTGTAGTGCCCTGCGGAATGATAATCCTCAATAGGCTTAGACTCTTTACACCGAACACATACCTTACAGCTCATCGTCCATTGAGTCTTTCACCATCTTTAATAAATCAATTAAAGAGTTTATGTGCTTCTGTGACTGAGGTATATCTTTATCGACTAGCGACTCATATATATTTGGAAGGTGAGAATACATTTCATCCATAAGTGAATTGATTGTCTTCACTCTCTCGTTGTCTATGGATGAAATATGTTGTGCCACTATATCTCTATTTGTTTGGTTTTTAATTCCTCGATGTACAAATTTAATCTTTTGTTTTCCTTTTCCAAATGAATCAACTTACGCATGAGTTGTGGATAAGTATCTTTCTCGCTTACAGGCTCCTGTATTTCATTGAATACTATATTTTTAATAACCTCATATGTGCTGTAAAGTTCCTTGTCGTATGTTGTTATATCATCGAAGGCTCGTACGCTATGTATAACCGTTGAGTGGTCTTTACTTAACGTCCTGCCGATGGGTTGGTATCCGTAACCTAAGTCTCTAAGTATTTTATAGTAAACCATTCTGCCAAAAACATACTCCTGTTTTCGTGTTCGACTTACTATGTCTACTTCAAATGCTTGGTTAATTAGTTTTATTATTTTGTTTTGTAGATTAGTGTCTATTATTGTTTTTCTCATGTGCTTAGGTAATTTTCTCATTGTTGTTTGATTTTAATATTTTTTTGTCTATTACGTAGTCTAGGTAGTCGTCTACTTCTATGATGTTTATGTCAAGGTATGCGGGTGATTCATCGGGTTGGTATATATATTCTAACTCAAAGTAAAGTGGTTCTTCTGCTATGTTACAAACACCGCCAATTTTTTGAGTCCACCCATCAGTTATAGGTAGCTTCTCAAAGCTATCGTCTATCTGTCTAGCTATGTCTACTGCTTCCTTCTTAGGTAGCAGTCTTACTTTAAGTGCAAATATGTCACTAATATCATACGTTAAATCCATTATCTCTTTGTTCCTTACATTGCTTACACAACACCTCTGTGCTGTGCGTGGAGTCTAACACAAGGTCTCCCGACCTTAGGCAGTCCACACAAAAGTTCTGACCATACTCCCAAAACTGTTTGTTAAGGGGATGATGATTGTCTGTTTCTATATTCATTTTATTATTAATTAATTATTCTCCTCTATATACTTCGGTGTCAAACCCAAAGCTACTTAGCTCTTCGAGTCTATACTCCTGTAGTTTTGATAGCTTACCTGTCTTTGTTTTTATCTCACTGAATAAAACTTCAGCGTTTGGTGATATAGCTATCACATCAGGTATGCCATTCTTATTGGTCTTAATTAACTTTATAACGTAATATCCCTGAGCCTCAAGTTCATTGATTCTTTTCTTCTGTATCTGTTGCTCGGTCATATTACAAAGTTAGTAAATCCTTTTTAAAGTGCTGAACCGTGTAGTCTTTCTTCTTTATCACAGCTTTATATATATCTTTTTCAATACCTCCATCAGAGAATATCCAATACACATCGCTGTTCTTTCTATCCTTTGTTGTCATCCTATCTCTACTCTGCCAATAACTTGTAGCAGAAAAATCTATATTATAATACACCAACACATCAGCTTCCTTTAGGCTTATACCTTCACGCCCTGAAACAATTTGTAGTGCAATGTTCTTATCGCTTCCTACAAAATCTTCGAGGGTGTTACATAAGGTGTCCTTGAAGACACCCTTGAGTGCGTTGTACTCCTCTTTAAATTTATAGAACACACCTATCTTTTTGCCTTTGAACTTCTCCTTTATAAACTCAGCTTTTGAGTGGTCAAATATCATTGACTCTCCGCTCTCGAACTTCACGGTGCCTGAATATATTTGGTGTAGCTTTGACATACACTTTGCAGGTGTGTCTCCCAATATAACTTCGTTGTTACCTTGAATTACTTTATCCTTTTTTAATGTGTCTGCTAGCCTGTGAGTGGTGTCGTTCATCTTTACAATAAGAACCTGTTCCTTTATCTTATTAACGAACCCTGCCTCACTCTGCGTGTATGTTATTGTCATTGGTTTGACCTTATCTAAAATAGATTGTTGACCTCTTGAATAGTCATTCACATAAAGAGAGTTAATCTTACGTTGCTTTACGTCTATGTAGTCCTTAGCAAACTTGTAGAAACTTGTGTATTCTTGAAATGGATTTGATGGAATCCCATACACCTGATGATACATCTGACTGTAACTCTCAGGTGTCGGGGTTCCTGACATCAAACAAATTATACACCTATACTTATGTATAAACTCTTTTACTTGCTTAGCTCTCTTACTTGGCTTAGGAAATGCACCAAGCGTATGAGCCTCATCAAGTATAACCATATCGTAACTAACATCTTCAATCTTATGTAGCGATTCGTAGTTGACCGTATGTAAATTATAAGAAGGATTAAGTAGGTTATAGTCAGACTCAATACTTCCTATCGCTTTCTTTTTTGTAACGAACAATACTTCTTTACACCCTAGCTTGTCTGCTAGTCCAAGACTTGTAAGGGTTTTACCTGTCCTTACTTCCATTGCTAGATAAACAAACCTGTACTTCTCACAAATCTCATACGCCTCTTGTATTATCTGTGACTGATAGTCTCTAAACTTAAACTTGTCGTCACTCATATCTTTGTTTAACTTTATTTCTAATATCTTAAACAATGGTCTCTGTGAATGAATAATCTTATGTCTGTTCATCAACCTTGCTATCAATGAATCTTTATTATTTGAATCTCCATACACCTCAGAAGATATAGTCTTCCTACCTTTAGTTGCTGTTACCTGATACAATCCTTTCATAGATTCTCGTCTAGCCTTATAAAGAGAGGTCCATTACTACCCATATACGCTCCGTGTATATTAAAATAAAAATAATCAATTGCATCTGCGTATGGCATATCCTCTGCGGTAATATCTATACACTTATCTATATCATACACCGCAACTATCTCTCCGTTAAACTGCTCGGCATGTCCCATGAGTGCATCTCCATAACCTGTTACAATTAATGAACCCGCTTCCTGTAATACCTCTAATGTTTTAAATTTACTATCGTATGTAGACATAACTATATATTTAAATTTTTTTGTATTAATAACTCATCCTCTCTCTTGATTCTCATCCATCTGCCTGCCATATCTCTTCCCTCCTGTGGGCTTGTGCCTGATTTAAATGAAGCATATGCTGACATCCATTTATTAAACTTTATCCTACTTATGGTTAGCTTAGCCTTAGGTGCATAGTCAGGATACTGCTCAATGAAATCCAAGTACGTTGTATGTAGGCTTATCTTTATATCAACCCCAAGCAAAGGATTGTCTTGACTGCCATTGATAAGACCGCACCACTCTATAAAGTCGTGTGATGTCTCTGCCGATAGCTGTCTAATCTTTAGGTTTACAAACTTACTTTCTAGTAGTCCTGTGTTAAGGTAACCCTGAAGACATCCTATCATGTAGTTGTCAAACGCACACCACTCATCATCATTCCAATCACCAAAGAATAGTTTATCAAACTCATCTAGTGGTGTATAGTTCTTGCTGTAGTGTTGGTGTAGCTCAAGCTCCCACTTCCTTCTAGCAAATGAGTTACCACTTCCTTTGATTGCGTAGTTAGTAGTGATGGCAATCTTAGGTGACTTCTCAAATGGTATCTTAATTGCGTCTTTATTCTTCTTCTCTAGTGTTAGTCCTTCAGTTACAACAGAGAACAATCTTTCAAACTCAAAGTGCTTACGTACATCATCAAACACAAGTATCTGTGTGTCTGCTGATACAAGTTGGTAGGCAAACGAACGCTCGAATGTAAACGACTTACCATCTATTGTCACTACCTTTTTCATTTGACCGAGGGCATTCATAAAGATTCCTTTACCTGTTCCACCTTCAGGGTTATCTGATATAACTTCATCGTTAAGTATCACTGCAGGACAGAACGATAAGTTCTTATGTCCGTGCATCAAGAACCCTATCGTTGATTTCATAGACGCTACCCTATCTTCTTCTCCATTGCATATGTTGGATATGAATTTACTATAGTCTGTATCTGAACTACACTGACTAAAGTTTCTATCTATCACGTGGTCCTTCCAAACATATCCACCCAAGTCTAGGTAGTCAATCATCTGTACATCATTCTTAGTAATCTTAACAGCACAATTCCTGTAGTATAGATATGATGTATCTCTGTTGTCTTCGATAAAGTAAACATCAATCGTGTTTAATAACGTAAGGAAATCTTCCTTAAAGTATCTGACCTTATCTGCAAAGTGATTGTATATACTTAAGTCATCTATTTCTATAAGGTTATTAAGAACAAAATCTTTTATCTCCTTCTCGTCTGTGTGGTCTATTAGATTATCAGTTACCTTGACAAACACATAGTTCTTACTTCCTTCGGGACAATACTTATAGAATCCGTTGTCCTCCAAAAATTGTTTAAACAGCACGTGAATTATTCTAACCACACCCTTGTCTGACTTCACCCAAAACTGAGTCTCTTGTGCCTCCTCATCTATCCTTGTGATGACAGCATCTATTACTTCACTTTCTAGGTTAGAGTCCTCTAGCTGTGAACGTAGTTCTTTCTTAGATGCACCCCTCTTTAGTTTTATCTTTAGGTTATGTAGTCTCTCTTCATCCTCATAGTACTTACTTCCAAAGTTAGCTGTGTTAGAGTATGCTGAATCTATTGTCCTATTTATCTCGTTCTCATTAAAGTCATCGCTCCTGTAGTTGCTCATCACATATCCTGCTAATGATTTGTTTATACCAAAGTCATTAAACGCTGATGCTAGTACAAAGCAGTTATGGTTTCGTTGTCCTTCAACCATAGGATATTTTTTTATCCACCACTTCACAAGTATATCTACTATCTTATTCTCATCTGTAATAGGAATGGTAGGTGCATCTCTAAACTGATGCTTCTCTTGATACTCTCTCTCTTCTATCTTATCCCATATAGATGAGTTCTCGTTTACAAAAATTAGTGGGTCGTATGATTCATAACAAACCCTAGATAAGTTCTTACACGTAACATCAAACTTAGGATTGTTAAAATGTTTTTGTAGGCTATTGAAATAGTTTACGTGGTTATCTATGTCTTGTGGTATCTTAACGATTACCTTTAATCCCTGACCTGATGGCGATACAAAAACCGAATAGGTATAAGGTGACTTAGTAATGTTCTCCTTATCCTGTAGCATCTCTCTTGTCTTTTCATATCCATCAAAGTCAAGACATATAAAACCTGAATGTTCTTGGATAGAGTTATCATTTCTTTTTGTGAACCTACCACTAAAACAAATAGCAGGTAGTTCTTTCTTAAGCTCATTTCGTTCAGCCTTACGTGTTTCTTTTCTTATACGCTTAACTAAATCTTTTGATGCTCCGTTCTTTATACGCTCAATAAGATGACCAATAGGTCTATGGAATGGTGCGTCTGTTTCTTTTATATTCTTAAATATAGTTATGTCTGATGTCATGTTTAATTAAATTATGTCAACCTTATGTTGACTTTATGTTTAGTTTGTTATTGATTATCAATGAGTTGTCGACTATGTTAACTTTTTCTTCTTGTATAGGAAAGATAAAAATAATAATAGTATAAAATATATATAGTATATGTCTTATAAAACTCAACATTTTCTTGTGTTAAAAAAAGGAGGAGCCGTCACAACCCCCCCTTAATTATATTTAAACTACTATTAAAATGGTAAATCCACTTCCTTTTTAGTCTGACTAGTTCCTTTTTTCTCAGGAACGAATGTGTCTAGCTCTACATAATATGAGCCTGACTTAGCTTGATTGATGTTTAGGTTTACCCATCCATCTTTGTGATGCTTCTTCATAAATGATACTGCATCATCACACTTAACTGATACTCTACCTACTACAAATTCGGGAGCATTTTCTCTTCTCTTAAATGAGAATCCATCTGCGAACACTTTCTCTTGTTGTGCCATAATTATTTTATTTTAATATTTAGTTCCAAACTATTGTTAAGATATCATACGTGCTTGGAACATTATACATATGATACCTGTATTTATTATTTACTAGGTGTCCTAAAGGACACCCATTAAATCTCTTCGTAGAAATAATATTGGTCTATATCATCTGTTGGATTGTCTCCAAAGAACTTTCTATAAACCTCTACTGCCATCTCTACCTTTTGTTTACCTCTCTCAAGACTCTCCTCACTCACTGAGTATGTACCCATCATCCCACTTATCTTATCAATAACAAGGAACATCATAGGCTTATTAAATAGTGTTGAGTATATGTATGCTTGACTATCGTAGTTATACTTACGAAAGTTCCAACGGAAATCATTAATGTTACTAGATGTTTTAAGGTCGAAGATAAAATCTTTACCGACTATATCTGCCTTACCCTTCCACATCTCGCCACATATCTCAGCCACGTTTGGAACCTCATACACATTACTCTCATCGTATATGTAGTTATACATATCAAAGTTAGACTTCATTGTTTCAACCCACCGCTCTACGTCTTCCTTCTCCTTCTGCAGTAACGCAAAGTCTCTAGGTCTCTTGCTGTTGCCTTGAAGCTCTGCCACATACTCCTTATACTTCTTTGTGTTTCGTGATGATACATCTATAAAGTCCCACTCCTTAGCCTTGTCAGGCTCTAAGAATAGTTGATGAAAGTATCTGCCCATTGCAAACTCTTTTGAGTCGCCCCTCTTGGTCCCAAAAAACTTTGGATTCTTAAGGAGTGTCCCTATATCTGAGTTGGATAAATACTTTCTGCCGATTCCGTTATAGTATTCATTGTCGTCTCTTAGTTTAGTTAAGATTGCTTGAGTCATACTATATATTCTTTTTAAGTTCGGCTTTAACTACATTAGCTATCGTGTACTTCTGCTGTAGTATTTTAACTATCGTGTTGAGACCTTTGTCCTTATTGGCTACTGCCCACTTGATAACCTTGTCCCAATTCTCATCCCCAACCTCTAGCTTAGTTTTACTTGGTGCCTTTGTTGACTCCTGATTTACTATAGCATTCTTTACCTCGTCTGCTGATGCAACCGATGTGTCAAGTCCTATACCAAAGTTAGCTAATGCCCTACCCCAAGCTGATGTCTCGCAGTTCTCAACGTATGATGTTTTGTTGATGAACGTGCTACCCTTCTCCTCTTCAGCCATACCTGTAGATATAACTTTCCCTTCAGCATTTGTGATTGTAGCAAGGATTAAAATTGATTTGTCTGTCTTCTCTAGTACCTCTGATGTAAGAGAAAAGTTAGGATAGTTGTTCCTAAAGTAGATAAGTCTTTCGTTTACTTCAACGTACTGCTTACCCTTAATGTTTACTGATTTAAGTTGTGTCATTTGATGTTCGATTTAATTTTTTATTAATTTTACTATACTCATTCATAACTTTCTGTCTTGATTTCTTTAGAGAGTTTATCTGCTTGGGATTCTTTTTCCCATTGACTTCACTCTTTATACGCTCCTCAATCTTGTCAAGTTTTGTACGATAGTTAGACAAAGATAACTCATAAACTCCAATTCTCCAACCTTTTTTTAGGAAAATTTCTTTCTGACTATTGGTGATAGGTAGGTACCAATCTCCTGTCAATGCGGTGTTTAGAATCTCTATCTCTTCTGTATTATCGTCTTGAATTATTTTACATCCATACAATACTCTTGCCCTGTATCCTATACCACTAGATTGTAGTGCGTACCTATCATCCAAGGCTTGATTCATTATATCTTGTAGTGTATACATATTATCTTAGCTCTTCTATTATGGTTCTGATATCTGAATCCTCTTCTATCTTCTTCTCAACCTGAGCTATGCCATGAATGATTGTGGAGTGACCTATCTCGTAGCCTCTCTCTTTCATATACTCCTGTATATAATGTTTCTCCATTGGTCTTTTATGACACAGGTAATACAAAAGATATCTAGCATCTTTATGCTTGGTTAATCTTGATTTAGAGAACATCTCTGTCTCTGTCATGTTGAATAGGTTAAGGACTTTCCCTACGTATTCGTTGAATATATTATTCTTCATTTTTATTTGGTGTTTCTGTTTTGTTAATCTTCTCCCACTCGTTGTGCCAATAATCTGAATCGGCATAGGCTGAGTAGAAATCCATTGAGTGCATCTCGTCTATTAGTTGTTTAGTCTTGCTCATTTTTTGCTATAATTAATAATATTAAATACCCTGCTAAATCGAATAACGTGTCTTCTGTTTTATCGTTTAGCCCTTTGTTCTTGATTCTACTTAGTTTATCATCTAACCTAGCACAGAGAGAATCCACTGCGTTCTGCTGAGAGAATACGTTAAGCGGTTCTAGTGCTGAGTTACCATACGCCCTGTTCTTTTGTATTAAAAGTTCCTGTAGCTGATTGGTTACTTGTGTGATTTGTTGCTCACTATTTAACTTCATTGTATAGTTTCTCTTCTAGTAGTTTAATGTTCTTGGTTACGTGTTGCTCTCCGTTGATATCAAGCAACCACTCTCCGCTCTTGAGTAGTTGAATACACCCACCTGATATGTATGACATAATGTGTAGGCAATCATCTCTCAGTTCTGTGTTGTAGTTGGACTCATAGTCACTGCGGTTCATAAGCCTACCTGTATCCATAAAGACACCTAGTGTAAACTTAACTTTTTTGTCTGCATTAATCTGCATACGTTGGATGTAGCCCTTGTCTGAAAAAGGTCTCATCTTTTCTTGATTTACTTCTCTTAAATAAATTGATTTCATGTTTGATTTAATTTCGTGAGTTCCACTCGTTGTGTGTCATGACCAATGCGTCTCCTACGATTGGATGTCCACACATAGCGGATACCTCAATGTTTATGGGTAGGTTATTTAATAATCCTTCCTCGTTCACAAGTACTACCCATCGACTTGTGTACACAGGCTCTATATATCCACCGACTGCATCCTGCATAGCCTTCAAGCTACTGCAGGAGTAGTCAGCGATAGTCTCTCCGTTTGATTTAATTAGCCTTGCCATAACTTTAATAAATCTTTTGCTCTTAAATAGACATACCCACCTTGAGTAATCTTTTCTGACTTCGACCACCAATCATTTCGTTTAGGCAGGTGTCCAACTTCGATTCCAATCTTCAGACCTAACCTCAGTGCCTCATCAATCTCATCGTGCGACTCTAGCAATGACTCGCTGTCGTCATCATGGACTGCAAACAGCTCGTGTGCTAACCATACCTCTTCTCGTTTTTTGTTTCCGTACTTCATTCGTTCCGTTACGTCCAACCAAACGAACCTATCTTTTTTTGTTACGTAAATACTCATGGTCTCTTAGATAAATGGATTGTTGTCTGTTCTTCGATACTCCATATACTCTGCCTCGTCATCTATGGCGTTGTATATGTCCTCTGTGATGTGGTTTAACTCTAGCACCTTTTCTAGCAGTGTCATTGCCTGTTCTGATGTACACCTATAGTTACACATCACATCCTCAACGTGCCACATGGTATCTGTAAAATACCCTCGTAGTTGTAGCTCTTGTCTTAGGTCTTCAGACTTCGCCTCTTTCAGGTCGTTGTACTGATTGGTTTCTTCAATGTGTCTGACGAGTCTGTTAAGACCTCCCTTAACCCCTTCATACTCTGCCTCTGAATGGCTGTCGTTAACCCATTCGACATCACTTAAGATGTCATCGGTTATTCTCTTAATCGTTTCTAATTTAATCATAATGTTTAATGTTTGTTCAAATATAGTTTAAAAAATTGTTAATTCCAAATCTGTTTCTGTCTTTCGACTTCATCAGTACGGATACACATCCGTAGACAGAAGAAGGTGTCCTGTAGGACACCCTCTGTTTTGATTTATGAATAGGGTAGCACATCCTCTTCAGTAAACCATCCGTCACATCCGTCACAATGATAGTTACTAAACCCATCAAACTTTAGGTCGTGAAAACAATCTAAACATATGGGTGATTCGTCTTTAGGAAACTCATCGTACATACTGACCTGTGTACACGTTGGTTCTTGCACCAACTTATACGTATCCTTAGGAGTCAAGCTGTACGTACGCTCGTATGACTTCACGTGATTGTGTCCGTCCCACGTATGCTCCTCGGTAGGATTGAAATAAATCCACGCATTGATTACTTTGTTATTGACGTTGATAGGTATCTGTCTTCTCCTGTACCACCTTGGATGACCCTCTAGCAGGTCTAGGTCTTTGAAGGTCTTGTCGTCTACCTTGAACACGTCAACCCTGACGTTCGTCCCTTTGCCTTCCTTGTCTATCAGGTATGGTAACCCTGATACAACCAAAGGATACTTGTCTTTAGTGTATCCCTTGCCTAGAAACTTTGAGTTACTTAGGTATGCATGGTTATTGTGAAACCCTTTCTTGAGTGTGCCATAAACCGCAACCACATTGTCCTGCAGTACGTTTGTCTTGGAGTACCAAACCCCATCACGATAGGTATACAGATTCTTATTGAATATCTGAAATGTTCTGTTGCGTACGTTGACCGCAACAAACCTTGCCTCAAATTTTGATAGCGACTTCTTCCAAGTGTGTCTTGGTGTCTTGCCTAGTCTTATAGCTAGGTCCTCTGTGTCTGTCATGTTTTCGTCACCATAACCATCCGCTGTTCCGTTCATCATGAACAGCTCGTCCTTGTTGTTCCCGCATACGAATGGATGAGTGTTTTCTTTACAGACCCTACCGATTGTCGCATATCTAAAGTGAGCGATGTATGGTCTTGTTGTATTGAGTAACGAGTATTCGTTTGACTTATGATAGCTGACCTTGAATGTGTCTAGCCATACGATTCCCAATCCGTGCGGATTGATTCTTGCGGATGTTTTGAGAACTTCTCTTGGCACATCTCTGCCTTTCTGTTTGATAATAATTACGCACATAGTATTTAGTGTTTGTTTAAATTGATTCTTATAACCTCTCTCTTGAAATCTTCCACCGAACTCTCAACTAGCAATTCCATTTCTGATTTAATTCTGTCTATCTCTCTGACGCTTAAATGCTCTAGGCATTCCCATACATTAAGTAGTTTCATTACGTGAGATACTCTTTCTTGTGTTCTATTTTCCATTTTAATTTAATGTTAATGAGGAGGGTGTCTTGTAGGACACCCTGACCTCGGTTAATGTTTAGTTTAATTCTCTTTAGAGTGAGTCTTTGTCAATCTTCCAATAAGTGTTTGCTCTCCACTCTCCACAATTCCAACTATCTAGATGCAACCCCTCTACTATGGCAGTCAAGTGCTTTGTTGTTTTGATGATGTAGATTTCTCCTGCGGATGCAGGGAAACGATTCACCTTGTAGGTCTTGCCATCTGCTTTCCTCCTCGGCTTACATTTAACTCCTCCTAACATCTCTTTGATGTAGTCATCATAGACGTCTTGAAAGTTAATTGGCTGACACGTTGGATGATGCATTGCATACTCCGTTAAATCTCTAAACACTTTCTTGTAGCTGTACCCTGTAACGTGAACGATTGCTCTTACTACGCAGTCACCTACCTGTAGTTGTTTCTTTGTACCTCTAGGGAATATCTGTTCCCTAGGGTTTGACTTGTGAAATTTTACTTTTTTCATTTTAATTTAATTTTGTGGGGAGTATCCTGTTGGACGCTGACCCCTGATTTTAATATAATTTTAGACAAAGATACGAAAAGTTTTAGACAGATCCAAATTTATTTTTTTGACTCTGTCATTGCTTCTCGTACTTTTTCCCAATATTTTATGGTCGCTTTTTTATGGTGTCCTTTTGGACCTCCGTTCCATTTTCTTGCTACGATTTCGCATAACTCTTCAAAGGATAATTCTCTGCAGTAAACAACTTGCTCTGCCATTATCTCGAACATCTCAATGGACTTCGCTCGGCTGTATCTGTCCTGATTGGTATATACTTTTGGTATATCATTCTTTCGCAGGATTCTGTTCACTTCTCTCACGCATATAGGATGTATCTGCAGGCAACCAATTGCTCTGCCTCCATCTCCTACAATTGAATCGTTACCTCGGCTTTCTACGTGAATCACAGCTCGTATAAAATCGTCCCACGTTGGTGTCCCACAGGACACCTCAATGGTGACAGGAGATGACTCGATTTGTATTGGATGGACTCTGCATCCTAGAGCTACGACAAGCATAGCTACGCTGTATGTAATTCGTCTCATCTTTTTCTGATTGCTTTAAGATTCTTTCTCTGCCACATCGTAGTTGGAAACCTGTCGTGTAGCCTGCTGTAAACTCTGTCGATAACGTGGTACGTAGACGCACCTATCTCCGTAAAGATAAGCACGTCATCGTAGTACACGTTGTATGTTCTATAATTCTCCATCTTCCTGCTCTTTAATAATCGCTGAACCTTTCTTTGTAGGTAGACAAGTTATTCGAATGACGACTCTCATCATATAACCTCTGCTCACCAATTGACTCTGTGATTTCGTCTTTGTATTCAAGCAACTCTTCAGCCAACTCAAGTAGCTCTTTCAGTCCTTGTACTTCATACGTAGTTCCTAAATCTTGAAACTCTCCATCTTCGATTGCTCTCACGCAATCTTTTAAACTTTTTGCGGTCTTTTCAAACCTCTCATAACTTTGATAACTCATAATAATAAATTTTAATTGATTAATAATCTGCCCAAGAGCCTCCACTCCAAGACTCATTCAGGTCATACGTGCCATCTTCACGTTCGGGTGCTAGGCAGTAGCTGAATGTACCCTCTGCCCATTCAGCACAACTCTCCTCAGCATCGTAAAACTCTTGCAATGAAGTGTACTTCTGTGATGAGTAGCTGCAACATCCATCACAATCTCTGCTTGAATAATTCATCCAAAAGAATCCGTCCTTGACGAGTCTCTTGAGTATTTCGTTTTCTCTTTTTAACATAGAGCCAAGGTGTCTTGTAGGACACCCTAGCTTTCGACCATTCAGGTCTCATCAGTATGCTTATCTACCCTCTTTCCATAGCCATACATTAAAGACCCCTATAAGATAGTTTATAGCTATCAGGAATGCCGTTAGAATAATCAGCGATACGTACGCTAATGCTTCATGTGATACGTTTACCCACAGGTCGTAAATGATACGCACTACGGATAGTGAAATGGATGTTGATGCTAGGCTTACTAGCACGTTCTGAATGTTTGTTAATGTTAATCTCATTGTGTTATATGTTTAATGTTCCTGTTTCGTCCTTTTGGACTCATCAGCACAGGCATTCACCTGTGGACAGGAAGGTGTCCCTCAGGACACCCTCTGCATAGTTTAATCTATTAGGTCTCCGAAGTGACTAGCAAAGAACTCTCGGTTACTCAAATCGTAGCTGTCGAATCCTCTTGCATATCTATGAGAATGAGCGCCATAGGAAGGACTATAGCTCCACCACTTCTCAAACCATCCGCAGGTGAACTTGTTTAGTTTACCTGTCTTGATGTACTTGTTAAAGTGACCTGCTAGCATGAATATCGAATCGACCTTATCTGTATCTTGTTCGTACATGCTCATTACGATTGGACGTAATCTGCGATGCAGGACACTGATACTCTTACCTGCATCGTTAACAGCAAAGTTAACTAGCTCATACATCAGCTCGTAACGTCTCATTACCTGCTTGACGGATGATATTCTACTAGGTAATCTAAACTCTAGTGTATTTGGGTTAATACGAGCTACAGAGTACTTGTCGTACTCTCGCTCTAGCATCTGTGGGTTAAGGTCACAATAACGATTATTCAACCGCTTTCTGAAGATTGAATATATGATACCTGAGTATGGTCTCAGTAGTTTAATGATGTCGTTACCATTCATTCCCTTGATACCGATGTGCATATGACCACCACATCTAGTGTTACTAGGTGAGTACTCATCCTCGATAATCTTCTTGGCTTCCACGAACATATTGAAGACCTTGGTTCGCCATTGTGACTTAGGCAGTAATGGTAGGATGTGAGTTACAGCCTCATATCCACCTTGACCATACGAAAATCCGCATGATGAGTCTTCCTCGAATCCACAGAACACAGGATACTCTCGTATACTACTTCTGTGAAGTCTATTCTTTTCAATCTCAAAGCCGATGGTGAAATTGCTAGAATGCTCATACCCATCGAAATGGACATTGCGTCTGTCTTCGCTTTTCAGACCATTGATGTCGACCTGATGTGCTTTGTTTCTAAACTTCGTAGGAGCCTTGCATCCGTAACCTACGATTCGACCTCTGTCGCTTGTGTCGTTTAGGACTTCAAACTCAACACCTGTTGATGTTGGCTGTTCGTCCTGTAAATAATTTAATAAATTCATTGTGCTACTTATTTTAATTGGTTAGTGGGTGTCCTACAGGACACCTTGGTGTTGATATAATTTTAATACTTCTTCCATCTGTCTGAATAAATCAGTGACCTTACCATTTAGGTATGGCTCATCTAATTCGCCACTAGTAACGATACCATCAGTTGTTAATCTCGCTGAGAATCCTTTCTCACCATTGATACCTTCTTTGGCTATGCTGAATGATGCATAGGTCTTAGGTCTAGATACCTCAGGCTTTTCATCTTCGTCACCCTGCTCAACAGCATTGGCAAACTCTTGGAGTTTAGCGATTGTTCTAATCTCTCTCTCGCCATTGTTCTCAGCCATTGTACATGCTCGTTTGAACTTGGTAACTACATCAGGTGTCTCATTCGAAATCTTAGCTACTCTCATTAGCTTGTTGTGATACTTAGATGTGTAATTCCATCCGAATACTCTCTCAACGAAGTCCTTCTCAGTACTCCATTCGATTCCTGCTTCATCTAGCATGGTCTTGGTCTCAGGCTTTCTAAACCATAACATGGCTTCATTGAATCCTACAGCTAGCTTGAGCTGTTTGTCAAAGTTTTTCTTACCTTGTTCTCGTAGCTCATTAGCTAGAGCTAGTGTTCTCCCAAAGTCGATACTTTGGCTTACTTCTACAGAGGTTAAAAACTCTGTCTCGATTTGCATTAAATGTGTCATAATTTGTTGATTATTAGTTGTTTATGTGTTTATTGAGGGTTCATCCCTCGTTCGTAATTAACACGAAGATAGTCTATAACTATTTACTACACAAGTTCTGTCTTGTTTTCTTTCGTCACCTGTGTTTCCAATCATTCGCTAGCTGTCTATCAGTTGTCTACAGGTTGTCTGTTCAGAGTGATTTGTATGGTCTTAAAATAACCGAGGGTAGGTAGAGGCATCTCTCTTCCTTTGTGTTTAAAAGGAATCCTGTGCAGGACAGGACAGCAGGATGGATGGGGATGGCAGGTAAGCAAGGTAGAATACAGCAGGTGTCCTGTGGGACACCTAGTGATACAGGGCTATGATATAGCAGTGGATACAGGGCTGTGCAGGAAAGCCTAAAAAATCAGGAATGCGGATTTGGAAAGGTCGACCCCGTAGTGTTTTAGAATCGGGTTTCGGAATGGGGGTGCGTTGCGTGTGAGCTGTTGGAACCCAAATAGTATACCCATCTAATAAAAATATATTATCTTTGTATTATGAAGAGTTTTCCAATACCACCATCAATGATGGGATATGATATGAAAGACGGTCGTTTAATGAATAATGCACCGCAGCCTGAAATGGGTATTACTAAATTAGTTAATATGAAGAAGGCGATGAAAAGAGCTAACAAGGTTCGTATGATTGCAGAAGGTAATGAACTTGCTAATGCGAACATAGACTTGTTCAAGAAACTATAATTGTGTCTATTAATTTATAGTTATTAATGTTTGATTTAAAGGGGAGCTTCGGTTCCCCTTTTTTTTATGCTAACTATTATATATTTATGTTAACCTTATGTTAAGTTTATGTTGAGTTGAAATTAGATAAACTACTGACTATTAATACTTTATATTAAAATATGTTAATATGTTAAGTTTAGAGCCTCGTATATAAGAGTAGTAGTATTAATAAGGAGGTAGTAGTAGTAGTATAGGGAAACCTAAAGTCGTCATATTATGTCAAGCTTAACTGTTACGATAAGCAGATATAGCTGTATGGTATAATACTCGTGTTCTTCATCCGGTCTATGTAGTTCCCATCCTAATGCAAACCTATCATGTGGATAGTGGAATGCTATATGTAATACCCAATCGTTCATATATTAAAATATTTTTTTATTTTTGCGTAAATTAATTAAATCAAATATAATATGCAAAATGGATTCACGCCAAAAGAACTTCACTTTTCTGATGAGGGGCGTACTAAACTAATTAACGGTATCAATAAGATTGCTAACGCAGTCAAGTCAACCCTAGGTCCAAGAGGTAATACGGTGCTTATTGAATCGCCCGAACATCTTCATGGTATAACGGTAACTAAGGATGGTGTAACGGTAGCTAAGTCAATATCTCTTATGGACCCGGTTGAGAACCTAGCGGTTCGTATGATGAAGGAAGCTGCAGATAGAACAGCAACCTCTGCGGGTGATGGGACGACCACTGCTATTGTACTAGCTGAGGCTTTAGTTAATGCCGGGACTGAGATTATGGATGATAGCGTTAATCGTACAGAGGTGTTAAGACATCTAGTTGACGAGACGAAGTTAATCGCTAATCATATAAAATTAAAAGGAAAGAAGTTAGACGAAAAGAGGTTACGTGATGTTGCCGTCATATCAGCTAACAACGATACTACCATCGGTGGTATAATAGCAGAGGTATACGAAAGTGTAGGAAAGGATGGAGTAGTTACAGTTGAGAACAGTAAGACATCTTCTACCTATTACGAGACGACAAAAGGTATAAAGGTAAAGAGGGGATATGCATCCACACTATTTATCAATGACCAAAAACGTGACGAATGTATATTGGAGGATACATATGTGTTGGTATGTGACACGGAGATAAACAACATACTACAGATTGAGAATATACTTAAGCCAATTATTCAAGAGGGTAAGAAGCTATTGATTATTGGACCAACATCTACTAATGTAACAAATACATTGGCAGCTAATGTAATTAAGAATGGACTTAAGATATGTACAATCAACCCACCTGACTTTGGATACCGTCAGCACGAGCTGATGCAGGATATAGCTATTAGCGTAGGTGCCACATACTTTTCAGAGAAGACAGGTGATGACCTCAGCTTAATTAGCTTTAGTGACCTAGGGCACTGCTCCAAGGTTATAGTTGGTCGCGACTCTACAGTAATTGTAAAAGACGATGAAGAGACAACAGATGAGGTTTCAGAAAGAGTCAGTCAACTACAGGAGGCTCACTCACTTGCAAAAACAAAACAAGATAAGGACTTTATAAACCAAAGGATAGCATCGTTGTCAGGTGGAATCGGTGTTGTGTATGTAGGAGGTAATACAGACCTTGAGCAGAAAGAACTATATGACCGGGTTGATGATGCGGTATGTGCAGTACGCTCAGCACTTCAAGAGGGTATACTACCCGGAGGTGGATTGACGCTATACAATATGCATAAAACATATGCACTTAAGGAGTCCAATGAAAAAAATATTTCGAAAAAAATTGCTCACGCAATTTTATCTAAAGCCCTTAAGGCTCCACTCTATCAGATACTAGCCAACGCAGGACTAGATGCAGAAGAAGTATACAAGGATTGTAAAGGAGCAATGTGGGGATACGATGTAAAAAAAGAGAAGTACGGATACCTAATGTCACTCGGAGTAATAGACCCTGTCAAGGTAACAAGGCAAGCACTACAGAACGCTGTGTCTGTTGCAGTAACTATATTATCAACTAACGCTATTGTAACAATGGCAAGAAGCTACGAACAAGAATGAGGGCAATAGGAAAAAATTTAATTATTCAAAAAATAGAAGAGCAGGTAACAACCGAGAGTGGTTTGTTATTATCTAATGAGGACGTTCAGGATATGAGATACCATAAAGGCAAGGTAACACTACCGGGTTCTGATGTATCTGATTTTATAAAAATAGGGGACGAGGTTTATTATGACTCAAGACAGGCTTACACGTTATTAATAAACGGAGAGTCTTGTACGATTATTCAGGAGAGAGATATCGTTGTTGTCTTATAAACTCATTCATCTCTATGATAGCTTCTCTATACCTGCGGTCTGTATAAGACACATTCTTTAAGAACATAGGATTCTGTGACGGGGATGTAGGCAACTCTTCCCCGTTAAGTTTTTTATATACCGAGGTGACAACTCTTTTGGCTTTGTAAGATAGTGTGTATAGACCTTTTGTCTTACCATGTCTTTTACGGAACACCTCTATCCAACCATCTCTTAGTAGTTTATCAAACCTACTGACATCCCAAGATAAGATATTGTCAAACTCTTTAAACTTGTCTTTAGAGAAATAACCTTCAGAGTTTAAAAAAAGTAACATCTCAAGTTCACTTTGTGATAGAGAATACTTTACCTTTATGTAATGCCTGATGACTCTCCAATATTTTAGGTAGTCGTTATTCAAAATAATATTAGATTAAATATTGTTATCTTTGTAGGCAAAGATATAAAATTATGAGTAAGAAGTACAGTTCTAAGAAAACATCATCTTTAAGTTCAACCTTAAAATCTTTAGATATTTCTAAGGACGCTCTGAATGAAATATCATTTAAAAACTTAGATGTAAAGAACATAACTAAACCAAGTTCTAATAATACCTATGGGAGAAGAAATAGAAATAGTAATCGTAGGTACGGATACTCTAACATAAAAGGATTAGGAGGACTAAATACTAGGTTGGGTCAATTAGGAAAATTAAGTTAATGGCAATAATATTATCTATATATAACAAGAAGGCTAAGGTCAAGAGACCCGGAGTACACGCCAAGTCAAAAACATCGAGCAATAAAGGTTCGAAGAACTATAAGAAGCAATACGTAGGACAAGGAAAGTAATGGCAAGAAAAAAGAAAGGCAATAAGATATGTCCCGCAGGGATAGCTTGGGCAAAGCGAACCTTTGATACCTATCCATCAGCATATGCGAATATGGCTGCAAGTAAATATTGTAAAGACCCTAACTACGCAAAGAAAAGTAAAAAATAATATTATGCCAACAGTAAAATATAAATGCGGTGATACCGGGAAGATGAAAACAAAAAAATTCCCTTATAGTGCAACAGGTAAAGCACAGGCTACATCTTTTGCAAAGATGATGGGAGGAACTGTAAAGAACAATCCCGGATACGGAATGGAGAAGAAGTCTTATTAATGGGTGAGTTAAAGAAGTGGAGAGACGAGAAGTGGGTACGCATCGGAACAGATGGGTCGATAAAGGGTGCTTGTGGTACAAGCAAGGATAAGAAGAACCCTGACCGCTGTCTGCCACTTGCTAAAGCTAAGTCAATGACTAAGTTTGAAAGGGCAAAGACTGCTCGCAAGAAAAAGAGAGCAGGAAGGAAAGGTAAAACTGTTGTGGCTAACACCCCGGCAGGGAGAGTAACTAAAAAATATACAGGATAATGACAATACCGGCAGGGACAAAATTTCACGGAGTAGCACCTTTTGTAGACACAGAGAACAAAGGTTCTGCACAGGCTAACGCAATGAGAGATGCGTATACCATTGATGAGTTGTGTCAGTCTTGCACAGAGTCAATTACAAAACTTGAGCCTGTATTATTTGTTAATGCTTCAGCAGGAGGAGCATCAACACTTACTCAAATGGTTAACGTAGTTGATTTTGATTGGGTAGGTGTTTCAGGAACTTATACTATTACTCTTCCAAGTGCAACTGCAATTCCCTATAGAACAATTCGTTTTGTAAACAATAGTACAGTTACTGCAAGTAATAAAATAGATATTGCTGCACCTTCGGGTGAGACAATAGATGGAGGTGCTTCATATGAAATTAACAAAGCATATAACGGATGTGCAGTTTGGTCTGATGGGACTCAATGGATAGTAATACAAGCTAAATCAACATAACTATGGC
>ENA-UZXB01001984-UZXB01001984.1-metagenome-genome-assembly--contig:-Day-2-1m-contig-1984_pt1 | contig 55775 bp, 52 predicted proteins | sample MGYA00260339_ERZ794899 | MGnify/ENA metagenome assembly ERZ794899 | reverse complement strand
TGCAAAAGGTTTCGATGTTTTTTGGAGACAAAATGGAAAAATAAAAAATACAGATTATTGGCTTTCCTACTCATATTTAGATACAAAAAGAAATTACAAAAACTACCCTACGGCAGCAAGACCTAATTTTGCGTCCAAGCATAATTTATCTTTAGTTGCGAAACATTGGGTAGAAGAGTGGAAAAGTCAAATTGGCTTCAGTTACAATTTTGCTTCTGGAAGAAATTATACAAATCCAAATGAAGTTGGATTTTTAAATAACCAAACTAAGAACTACAATTCATTGAGTGTAAATTGGGCATATTTAATAGATGCACAAAAAATTCTATACCTCTCTGTAAACAACGTTTTAGCAACTCAAAATGTATTTGGTTACAATTACAAAAACACCGCAGAACCTAATGGTAATTTCGACAGACAAGCAATAATACCCAATGCAGACAGGTTCTTTTTTTTAGGTTTTTTCTGGACAATTAGCGATAATAAAAAAACAAATCAATTAGATAATTTATAATTTTTTGAGCAGCTATATCCTACCCTCGTATCTGACTTTTTTTATTCAAAAAAAGGAATATGAGAATTCATTAATATGACAAGATCAAGGCGGAAATTTTAAAAAAGTTAATACCAGTGAAAAAAGAGGGAAAGAAGTAAGCAGAATCCCCATCGAGTTAACAATTGAGAAGAAAAAAATAACAATTCGGTATTATTCTTGTGTATTTCACGCAGAAACATCAGATATTTGAATCATCAAAAAAACATTATGAAAAATTTACTTGTAATTCTCACTTTTATATTTACCGGAACCATATTTACCTGTGCGCAAGAAAAACATAGCATTGTAATAGATTTTAAAGGCATAAAATCTAATAATGGTAACTTGTATATTGCTATTTATAATGAAGAAGAAAGTTTTTTAAAAAATCCAATAAAAGGAACGATTGTAAAAATTGAAGATAAAAAAGCATCCATAACTTTAAAAGATATTCCTACTGGAGTTTATGCTATTTCTGCTTTTCATGATTCCAATAACAATAACAAATTAGACACCAATTTTTTAGGAATACCAAAAGAACCAATAGGCATGTCTAACGGTGCAACTGGTTTTATGGGAGCTCCAAAATATAGGGATGCAAAATTTAAAGTAACGAAAGATACAAAGCTCACCATTGCATTAAAATAAATAAGAGAAGAATCTATACACTTCACCTTTTCTTTAATTTAAATAAATATTTAAAACAATTATCTAAACACTTACGACATGAAAAAAATTACAATTATCATCGCAATTTTCATTGCGACAGGGATTTCTGCGCAAACAAAATACCAAATAGGAATGCAAAGAGCTTTTAGTTTATGGGAAAATGGAAATAACAAAGAAGCCTCACAATTATTTGAAAGAATCACAAAAGCAGAACCAGAAAATTGGTTACCCGCTTATTACGCGGCAAACGTAGAGATAAGTGATAGTTTTGGAATAAAAGATGAAACATATTTAAAAGCAAAATTAACAAAAGCACAAAATTTTTTAGATACAGCAAAATCGAATTCAGAAAACAATCCAGAAATACTTATTACACAAGCATTTTTAAACTTAAGTTATATTGCATTTGATGGCCAAAAATACGGTATGACTTTAGGTAGTGTAAATAATCAATTGTACGCAAAAGCACTGGCGATTGCAGAAAAAAACCCAAGAGTCATTTTAGCAAATGCTGAATGGAACATGGGTTCTGCCAAATTCTTTGGAAAATCTACAAAACCTTATTGCAAGGAAATTAAACGAGCAATTGCATTAAGTAAAGAAGAAAAAAATGACATTGAGTTTTACCCAGAATTTATGTTACTAAGAGCTGAACAAGTTTTAAAACAATGTCAAGGGTAATTCTGTAACCTCTAATTTACTCAACTAAAACCTAAAAGAATTTTCATTTTTTATATTTTTTATCTGATCAAAGTATTGAAAGATGAAAATTCTTCCTTTTGCCTAAAAAGAATAAAATACGATTAAAAAAATCTACACTCCGACAAATAAGATATTAGTTATATGTTTTATTAGAAAAATGTGATTAGTTATTACCCTAATATTTTAGCAATCAATGCTTGTTTTGCCTTTTCATCATTACCAAACACCCACTGCAATACGTTATCCTCCCAAATTTCTGCTTTTTGATTTTCAGTAATAACCTTTTCATTAACGGCTAAATCTAAAATTTTTCCTGGGTAAGAAGATTGTGCATCACTTTCCATTTCCCCTAAAGGATACGGATCGTCTAACCCCATTAAAACCTGATCTGTACCTTGTCTTTCAAACATTAATTTTAGCGAGTCCGTGTCATGAACCAAAGTATCAAAAAAGATATTTGGATGACCTACCGCTTTTCTTGGATGTGTCTTTCCTTTAAATAAATCAGGTCTTCCATCAAATCCTTGAATCCTTCTTCCTAAATTCATTTGGGCTAATTGCCCTCCATGCGCAAAACAAGTTCTAATATCAGGAAAACGTTCTTGCATTCCGTTTAATGTATAAAAATGGTATGCATCACCACATTGTGCAAGCATCCAAATTAAATGAAAACGCCAATTGGTATTTTCTAACTTTATCATTTTATCTCCATCATACGGATGGATTTCAATGGCCAATTTATATTTATTTGCCAATTCAAAAATGCGATCATTTTCTTCATCAAAAACACAACGCCACTGACCGATTGAGTCCATAAAATGAGTTGGCAAACACAATACTTTTAATTCTAACTCTTCTACACAACGTTTTATTTCATCTAAAGCTCCATAAATAAAACCAGGATGCACAACAAATCCACAGGTGAATTTACTGGGATGATTGCGTTGTATTTTTGCATTAAAATCATTTTGAAAACGCAGCGATTTTTTCATTTCCTCAAGGCGCAAACCATTTCCATATAATTGAGAAAGATTTAAAACTACAGCATGATCAATATTATTTTTTTTCATCCAAAGTAATTTCTCGTCTAAAAAAAAACTAGAATCTGTTACCGGGCGTCTCCATCCTTTTTGCAACATGTGTTTGCGTTCATTATCTACCCAAAAAATTTCTTTTTCCTTCATGAACTGAGGAATTTCCTCGGGGTAAGGCAATAAATGTGAATGTCCGTTTATGCGAAGTTTCCTATTTTTCATATTTTTTTTATCATTGCAAAGCGCAAGCTATTGCAACATTTATTTAATTTTATTAGGTGCTTCCATTACAATTCCACAATTATCACAAGTACATTTCTCCTTATCAGAATAATAGCTTTCAAAGATTATTGGCATATCAGTTTCAATGTTCTCTAATTTAAACTTCTTTCGAAATAATAAATTACCACAATTTTCACAATACCATTCTAAAGCATCTTTCATCTTTTTTTTACGAGGATATTCAATGACCAAACCAACAGTATTTTCTTTTCTTTGTGGAGAATGTGGAACTTTTGCTGGCAATAAATATATATCGCCTTCATTAATTTCAACATCAATCATTTTTCCATTGCCATCGATAATCTTTAAAATCATATCGCCCTCTACTTGATAGAAAAACTCTGGAGTTTCATTATAGTGATAATCTTTTCTATTATTTGGACCACCAACAACCATCACAATATAATCACCATTATCCCAAACACACTTATTACCAACGGGTGGTTTTAACAAATGACGATGTTCATCAATCCACTTTTTAAAATTTAATGGCTGTACTAAATTAGTCATAATCTTATTATTTATAATCTTCAAAGATTTGATTTTTCTCCATCAACAGAAACTTTAATTCCGTTAACAAAACTTACCCTTTCAAGGGCTATAAACACTATTGCGTTAGCAAATTACTGATATTTTACTAATCGTTTTACTACAATCCTGCAATTTTATCTTCTTCTAAAATAGAATTTGTTTCCTTAATTACCTTATCTAAGATAGATTTCAACTCTTCTTTCGTCATATTTAAATGCGTGTAAATTTCATCATCTGCAATTAAATTCAATAACGCCTTATCTTGAGCTCTCCCTCTTTTCATCGCCTCATTGTAACCTATATTTTCATTAAAAGTTACCAAAGAATATTTAGATGAATATTCCGTTGGAAATGTTTTTTCTAAATCCATTTCTATGACTCTCTTCTCTTTAAAAAGTGGATTTGAAACATGTTTTTTCATCTCATGAAAATTATCAATTGCCAAATCGGCAATAGCATCTGTATCTTTTTTTCTTTTTGTTTGATATTCTTTAAAAACCGATTTCCAATCCCCTAAATCTTTATTCAAAATTTCATCTAAAACATAAACATCCTCAAAAGAGGCATTCATTCCTTGACCGTAAAACGGAACAATTGCATGGGAGGAATCACCAATGAGCAACGTTTTGTTTTCATAACTCCAAGGTGAACATTTTATGGTTCCTAGCGGACCTGTTGGGTTATTTATAAACTCATCTTTTATATTTGGAATTAATGCCAAAGCATCTGGAAATTCTTTCTCAAAAAATTCAGTTATTTTTTTTTCGGATGTTAAGTTTTCGAAATTAAATTCCCCTTCGTCATAACTTAAAAACAAGGTTACCGTGAAACTTCCATCCAAATTTGGTAGGGCAATTAACATAAAATCACCCCTTGGCCATATGTGTAAATGTTCTTTACTTATCTGATGATTTCCATTTTTATCTGCTGGAATTTCTAATTCTTTATAACCATGATTTAAATAATTTTGAGAATAACTAAACAAAAATTTGCGCTCAGATAAGTAACTTCTCCTTAAAGAAGACCCTGCACCATCTCCCCCAAAAATGACATCTGCTTTAATAAAAAAGTTTTCTTTTGTTTTGTTATCTTCAAAACTTGCAATGTTATTTTCAATGTCGATGTTTTCACATTTTTTATTAAAATGAATATTTACATTTTCATGCTTTTCAGCTTCATCTAATAAAATAGAATTCAAATCTCCTCTAGAAATCGAATTGATGTATTCATTTTCTCTTCCTGAATAATTAGAAGAAAAGGTATTCCCATCTTTATCGTGCATTAATCTGCCATACATAGGAATACAAATTTCTCTCGCTTTTTCCTCCATTCCGCATAAACGCAAAGCTTTTAAACCTCTGTCTGACAATGCTAGATTGATTGATCTTCCTGCGGAAATATCTGAAGTTCTCAAATCTGATCTACTTTCATACACTTCTATTTTAAAACCTCGTTGTGCTAATCTTAAAGCTAAAAGTGAACCGCATAAACCTGCTCCAATAATTAATATTTTGTCTTTTTTATTCATCTATAACAACTCTTTTAAAATAAAAACCATCCTGTAAACATCTTCAAAAGACGTATACATGGGCACAGGAGCACAACGTATTACATTTGGTTCTCGCCAATCTGTAATAATATTATTTTCTATTAGTTTTTTATGCAAACTTTTATCAGCATTTTTTACTTGAATAGATAATTGACAACCTCTTTCATGTGCATTATGTGGTGTGATAATTTTGATATCATCCGAATCAATTTCACCAATTAAATACTCAAAATAACCTGTGAGTTTTTCTGATTTTTCTCTCAAAGCATCCATACCAACTTCATCAAACAAGTCTAAAGAAGCCTTTATTGCCGCCATAGATAATATCGGCGGATTACTTAATTGCCAACCCTCTGCTCCTTTCATCACATCAAATGGCTGACGCATATTAAAACGTGTTTCTTTATTATGATTCCACCAACCTGAAAACCTCGGTAAATCTTTATTATTTGCATGCCTCTCATGCACAAATACCCCTCCTAAACTTCCAGGACCTGAATTTAAATATTTATACGTACACCATGCTGCAAAATCCACATTAGATTCGTGTAAATTTGGTTGAATGTTTCCTGCACCATGTGCTAAATCAATGCCAACAACACAATCTTTTGAGTGTCCAATTTTTGCAACTCTTTTTAAATCTAAAAATTGACCTGTATAATAATTTACGCCTCCAATTAATAGTAATGCAATTTCATCTCCTTGTTCAGAAACAATTTTTTGTAAATCTTCAATATTTAATAGCTCTTCTCCTTTTCTTGGTTTCCATTCTATAATGTCATCCGAAGAAAAACCATGGAATTTTAGCTGAGACTCAACTGCATACCTATCTGACGGAAAGGCATCACTTTCTATAACGATCTTATATTTTGTTTTTGTTGGTCTGTAAAAAGAAACCATTAACAAATGAAGGTTTGTCGTTAAAGTGTTCATCACAACGACTTCAATTGGTTTTGCCCCGACAACTTTTGCCATTTTATCAGTCAACAATTCATGATAATTTAACCATGGATTTTTTGCTTCAAAATGCCCCTCAACTCCCAAAATAGCCCAATCCTCTAACTCTTGATTAATATATCTTTTGGTTGATTTTGGTTGTAAACCTAAGGAGTTTCCAGTGAAATAAAGCCATTCATCTCCCTTTTTATCTTTAGGAATATGAAATAGATTTCGCAAGTGATAAAGTACATCCTCCTTATCTTGCTGTTTCGCAAATGTCAATGAATTTCTATACTGCATTTATTGATTAACGATTTATTTCAAATATAAAACAATCCTATTGAGAATTCGATTTTTTGAGTTTTGATTTTTTGTACATTAGCTAAAAAATTTTATAAATGAGAATTATAAAACCCTTTGCATTACTAATTTTACTTCCTTTATTATCTTGTAAAAACAACACAACAATAATTACTGAACTTCAAAATATTCACTCTACAATAAAAACAAAGTATGCGCCAGACAAACGTGTAGAATTGTTTAACATCAATTTTGAATTAGCCGAAAATCAACTTATTTTAGAGGGTGAGACAACTAATAAAAAAGCTTTTTCAATACTTTTAGATAGCTTAAATAACAAAAAATTAAAGTTTACAAACAACGTACGTATTTTACCTGATTCTGCTGTTGGTAATTTAAAATTTGCTATTGCGAGAAACTCTGTAATTAACATTAGATCGAAACCTAAACATTCTGCCGAACTAGGCACACAAGGTTTATTAGGAATGCCACTAAAAGTACTTGATAAAAAAGGAGATTTCTATAGAGTACAAACTCCTGATAATTATATTTCTTGGGTTGATAAAGGAGGAATAACTAGAATGAACAAAGAAATTTATGATCAATGGAATTCTCGAAAAAAAATAATGTTTACAAAAAATTTCGGATATGTATACACTGATAAAAATGAAAACTCTTCCATTATTTCTGATATTACTCTGGGAGGAATTTTAAATTTCAAATCTTTAGACAATAAGTTTTATGAAGTAGAATACCCTGATAAAAGAATAGGATTTATAAAAAAAGAAGAAGCTATTAATTATGAATCTTGGATACGGAATTTAAACCCTTCAAAAGAAAGTGTTGAGACTATTTCTAAAAAAATGAATGGTTTTCCTTATTTATGGGGAGGTACATCTAGTAAAGGAATGGATTGTAGCGGTTTTACAAAAACAGTCTACTTTATGAACGGTTTTATAATACCTAGAGATGCCTCTCAGCAAATAAATGCTGGTAAAACAGTTGATAAAGAGCTAAATTTTGAAGGTTTAGAAAAAGGAGATTTAATTTTCTTCGGAAGCAAAGCTACAGCAGAAAAAAAACAGCGTGTAACTCATGTCGGCATTTGGTTAGGTAACAATAGAATGGAATTTATTCATGCTTCTGGAAATGTTCATATAAGTTCTATGGACAATAAACAACCAAATTATGATGAATTTAATAAAAATAGGTATTTGGGTGGTAAACGTTACTTGGGTGTAAAAGACAAAATGATTATTGACTTAATAAAGAAAATTAAATTGTAATAAGTGAAATAATAAAACACAAAGCATTCAATTTGTAATGAGAATTATTTTAAGTCTTCAAACAATATAGAAAAAAGCACAAAACAGTAAGAAAATAAAAGACCCTTTATATTAAAAAATCTAAAGGGTCTTTTTACAATCTATAAAAACAGATTAATACAATACTCTGAATTTAATTGTTCCCTCTACATTTTTTAATTCTTCAATTACTTCTTTATTATACACTTTATCTAAATCTGTAATTACATAACCCACTTTTGGATCTGTAGATAAATACTGACCTGTTATATTTGACTCGTATTTTGCTAAAATATTATTAATTTCAGCCATAACTCCAGAAACATTCTTATGAATGTGTAAAAATCTATGTGCGTTTGTTTGTCTTGGCAAACGGATATTTGGAAAATTAACAGCATCTACTGTATTTCCTGAATTTATGTACGCCATAATTTTACTTGGCACAAAATCTGCAATATCTCTCTGTGCTTCCTCCGTACTACCACCAACATGAGGTGTTAAAATTACATTTGGCAAACCTTTTAATTCTGTGTAAAACTCTCCATTTTTTCTTGGCTCTAATGGATACACATCTACTGCTGCTCCCGCCAATTTCCCACTTTTTAACGCTTCTGCCAAAGCCACGACATCAACTACAAATCCACGAGAAAGATTTACTAAATGTGCCCCATCCTTCATTTGAGAAATTTCTTTTTTTCCAAAGAAATTTTGATTGGCAGCATTATCATCAACATGCAACGTAACAACATCAGAAATTCTAAGCAATTCCTCTAGTGTTTCCAGCCTTGTTGCATTTCCTAATGCCAACTTATCTTCAACATCATAATAATAAACATCCATCCCTAACGCCTCTGCTAAAACAGATAATTGTTTCCCAATGTTTCCATAACCAACAATACCCAACTTTTTACTTCGAACCTCTCTAGAACCCTCCGCCGTTTTATTCCATTGACCGTTGTGAATTTCAGTACTTCTCTGAAAAACACTACGCATTAGCATTATGATTTCTCCAATTGCCAATTCAACTACAGAGCGCGTATTGCTATAAGGTGCATTAAAAACAACGACTCCATTTTCTTTACACGCTTCTAAATCAATTTGTTTTGTACCAATACAAAATGCACTTACAACCATTAACTTTTCTGCAGCATCTACAACTCTCTGGGTAACGTTTGTTTTGGAACGGATTCCTAAAACGTGTACATCTTTTATTTTTTCTATCAATTCGTCTTCAGACAAACTTTTAGAGACAGTTTCTACAGAAAAACCATCTGTCGATAACTTTTTAAAAGCATCGGAATGTATGTTTTCTAATAATAAAATTTTAATTCTATGCTTTGGATATGAGATATTTCTAGGCAACTTGTTTACGTATAAAAATTCATCTAAATTTGGGGCAATATAATCAGCGTTTTCTGTTGTTTTATCTCTTGAAACGTTTTCTGTGTATGCAAAAAAAGTGTCTGCAACACCCGCCTCGCGAGTTACGTAATCACTGTAACCATCGCCAATAACTTGTATTTCTCCTTCAAGACTCATGTCTTTTAAACACTTTATTTTTCCGTTGTGCTGTGATAGAGGGTTATTAGCATCAAAGCCAACAATTTCGCCATCATCTGCAAACTCAAAAGTATTTGCGTACACTCTTTCCGAGGGTATATTGTATTCTTTTACAATAGGGTCTATAAACTCTTTAAATCCGCAAGAAATAACATAAATGTCATCTGCGAAATTTTCAAAAAACTCTTTATTACTCTCTATAGATTTTGATACTTGCTTTTTTAAGGCAACAACTAAACCTGATAAGTCAGCTTTATTTGCTTTTAATAATTTAATCCTTTTTTCTAATGACTCTGTGAAGGATATTTCGCCATCAATTCCTAAATTAGTAATATCAATTATTTCCTGAATAATTTGATCTTTCTTTGGATTACCCTCGAGCGTAATTTCTGCTAAAACATCTAATGCTTCTACTTTTGTTAGGGTGCTATCAAAATCAAAAACATAACTTCTTTTTGTACTACTCATTACTTAGAATCTTAGTTGAATTTAAGTGGGTAAATCTACAAATATACTAGGAAAATAAGAAGCTATTTTATATATTTATCATATCCCTTTTATTTATTCTAATTATTAAAATTATTTGTAAGATAGTTATTTTTAAACATTAAAAATTATGAAATACTAAAAGAACAAGCCACCAAACTATTGGCAATGCCTCTACCCAAAAAGAACTATAATACTTAGATTGGTCTGTTTTTGCTCTCATTAAGAAAATAATCAACATGAAAAAGAAAATCATAAATGGTGTTTTCAATATGTCTGAAGAAGATATTAAATATTCTAAAACCAACGAAAAAACCAACAAAATTAATCCTATTTTTTTTGTTTTTTTTACACCAATCTTTCTCGGAATTGTTTGCAAAGAAATAGCATCATAATTAACATCCCTAATATCAAAAGGTAAGATTAAAACAAATACAATTAAAAATCGCTGAAGCATTAAGAAAACAATTTTTAAAGAAATTGCTTTACCTGCATCAATTAACGGAATTAAAATTGTGAATCCAGACCAAACAAAAGCTACAACTAAAATTTTTAAATAACTTACTTCTCTAAGATTTTTATCAAAACCACTTAAAAAAGGAACAGCATATAAAATAGTTAGTAAAACAAAGGGCATGCTAAAATAGAGGGTTTTGAGAGGGATTTGGTACATAAAAAAAATCAATACCAAAAAACAAAAAAATGAGAAAACTTGAATCATCTTCAAATCTTTTGTTAAACTTCTATGATGCATTTTTGCAACTCCTGCATATTTTACAAAATTATAACCAGTAATAGTTCCAAAAAAAATAAACCAATTTAAGCTTTCATTAGATGTAAATTCAAAATAAGCTTCTGTAATTCTTAAAAAGGCAAACACAGAGAAAGCAACATGAATACTTGCGTTTAAATAAAAATTAAAAATTAATTTTAATAATTTCATTATACAAAAATAGCTTTTATGTTAATAACATTTAAATATGGTTGATAATTAACCGACTTTTCTTTATTTTAATTAAACTTGAAACCTTGTAAAATTCGTATTTTTGCTCCATAAAAATCAATCTTTTTTGTGTATTCGTATTAAATACATAAAACAGGTGAAATATGTACAAATAAAAGTTTATTTAATGAATACAAATTTGTTTCAAAACAGACATATTGGTCCTAATAAAAAGGAGCAAAAAGAAATGTTATCAGCGATAAAAGCAGATAGTTTAGATCAGCTAATTTACGAGACCGTTCCTGATGATATTCGTTTAGAAAACCAATTAGATTTGGCACCTGCAAAAAGTGAATATGAATACTTAGCACATATTAAAGAGCTATCTGAAAAGAATAAAGTTTTTAAAAGTTACATCGGCTTAGGATATCACGAGTCCATTGTACCAAGTGTAATTCAACGTAATATTTTAGAAAACCCAGGATGGTACACAGCATATACTCCTTATCAAGCAGAAATTGCTCAAGGACGCCTAGAAGCTTTGTTAAATTTTCAAACAATGATTTGCGATTTAACGGGAATGGAATTAGCAAATGCTTCACTATTAGATGAAAGTACTGCTGCTGCCGAGGCAATGGCTTTATTGTATGATGTCAGAGAAAGAGCGCAAAAGAAAGCAAACATAAATAAGTTTTTTGTTTCAGAAGAAATCCTGCCACAAACACTATCTGTTTTACAAACCCGCTCAGTTCCTATTGGAATTGAATTAGTGACAGGAAATCATGAAAAATTCGATTTTTCGGATGATTTTTTCGGAGCCATTTTACAGTATCCTGGAAAACATGGGCAAGTGTTTGACTACACTGACTTTGTTACAAAGGCAAACAATAGCAATATAAAAGTTGCCGTAGCAGCTGATATTTTATCATTAGTAAAGTTAAAATCACCTGCCGAATTTGGCGTTGATGTTGTTGTTGGAACTACACAACGCTTTGGAATTCCTTTAGGATACGGAGGCCCTCATGCAGCGTATTTTGCAACAAAAGAAAAATACAAAAGGAGTATTCCTGGCCGTATTATTGGTGTTACCAAAGATATAAATGGAGTACGTGCTTTGCGTATGGCGCTGCAAACACGTGAGCAACATATTAAACGAGAAAAAGCAACTTCTAACATTTGTACTGCACAAGTTTTATTGGCTGTTATGGCGGGTATGTATGCAGTTTATCATGGTAAAAGTGGCTTGCAGTTTATTGCTGATTCTGTGCATAACAAGACAAAATTAGTTGCAGATTATTTAGAAAAAGCAGGATTTAATCAACTTAATACTTCTTATTTTGATACATTATTAGTAGAAATAGATTGTATAAAATTAAAGTCTGTTGCAGAATCTTTTAAAGTCAACTTTAATTATGTAGATGATAAACATATTTCTATCTCTATTAACGAAGCGACTACACAGAAAGATTTGATGAAATTATTTACCCTTTTTGGTCAACTAAAAAACAAACCTCTTACTTCTGACACAGAAAATTTTGATGAATTTCATCAAATTTTAACGCAAAAATCGTTCAATGCAGATTTTAATGTAATTCCAGAAAGTATCTCAAGAAATACTCCGTTTTTAGAAAATGAAATTTTTAACAGGTATCAATCTGAAACAGATATGATGCGTTACATTAAAAAATTAGAGCGTAAAGATTTAGCTTTAAATCATTCTATGATTTCTTTAGGATCGTGTACAATGAAATTAAATGCTGCCTCAGAAATGTTACCTCTAAGCAATCCACAATGGGGCAACATCCATCCTTTTGTTCCGTTAAATCAAGCGGAAGGATATCAAGAAATATTAAAAAGACTAGAACATCAACTAAATATAGTTACTGGTTTTGCTGGCACTTCTTTACAACCCAATTCTGGAGCACAAGGTGAGTTTGCTGGTTTAATGACAATCAGAGCATACCATCAATCAAATGGAGATTCACATAGAAACATTTGTTTAATTCCTGCTTCTGCGCATGGTACAAACCCAGCTTCTGCAGTTATGGCGGGTATGAAAGTTGTAGTTACCAAAACCGATGAAAGAGGAAATATTGATGTCGAGGATTTACGAACAAAAGCAATTGAGCATAAAAATAATTTATCTGCTTTAATGGTTACATATCCTTCAACGCATGGGGTTTACGAAAAAGCTATTATTGAAATTACGCAAATTATTCATGATAATGGCGGACAAGTTTATATGGATGGCGCTAATATGAATGCTCAAGTTGGTCTGACAAACCCTGCAACAATTGGTGCAGATGTTTGTCACTTAAACTTACACAAAACATTTGCAATTCCACATGGTGGCGGAGGGCCGGGAGTTGGCCCAATTTGTGTCGCTCCTCAATTAGTGCCTTTTTTACCAACGAACCCTTTAGTTACGACTGGGGGAAAAAATGCAATTACCGCTATTTCTTCCGCTCCATGGGGTTCTGCTTTAGCTTGTTTAATTTCTTACGGTTACATTACAATGCTCGGTGCAAAAGGACTCACAGATTCAACCAAGAATGCCATTTTAAACGCTAACTATATAAAAGAACGTTTGCAAGGGTATTACAATACTTTGTATACTGGTGAAATGAACAGAGCTGCGCACGAAATGATTATTGATTGTCGTGATTTTAAGCAAAATGGGATTGAGGTTGTTGATATCGCAAAGCGTTTAATGGATTATGGCTTTCATGCACCGACAGTTTCGTTTCCTGTTGCAGGGACTATGATGATTGAACCAACTGAATCTGAGAGCATTGCTGAATTAGATCGTTTTTGTGATGCGATGATTTCTATTAGAGAAGAAATTAAAAATTCTACAAAAGAGGATACAAATAACCCTTTAAAAAACGCCCCTCATACACAAGAAATGCTAACTGCGGATGAATGGAACTTACCATATACTCGAAAACAAGCTGCATTTCCTTTAGATTATATTGCAGAAAACAAATTTTGGCCTTCTGTAAGAAGAGTAGATGACGCTTTTGGAGACAGAAACTTAGTTTGCTCTTGCAGTCCAATTGAAAATTATATTTAGAGTTATAAGAATCTTAAACACTTTAAACCACTTCTATCGAAGTGGTTTTTTTATTAAATCTTATCTTTTTTATCTTGATATTTCCAATTAAACAAAGGAACATATCTCAATATCGATTTAAATTAATATAATTCAGCTCTGTTATTTGTAAAAGAGATTTGCATTTATGATTTGAAAAATAATAAATAAAAAACAGCATAAAAAAACTCCAACAAATAAATGTTGGAGTTTTAAATATCTTAAAAATTCTTGAAAAATTAATTTTTCTTGAATTTTGCGTATTTCGTTTTAAATTTATCAATACGACCTGCTGCATCAATAAGCTTAGATTTACCAGTGTAAAATGGGTGAGATGTTCTAGAAATCTCTAATTTTACTAAAGGATACTCAACACCATCAACTTCTAACGTTTCTTTAGTGTCTACTGTAGAACGTGTTAAAAATACATCTTCGTTAGACATGTCTTTAAACGCTACCATTCTATAATTTTCTGGATGAATTCCTTTTTTCATTTTATTATATTTTAATACTTTAATGTTAAGTTTGCATGAGAAAGTTGGTAAAGCTTACTCATTTCTATAAATAGCTTTCTGTTCTATTTACAGGCTGCAAATTTAACGATATTTTTTAATTAAAAAATAATTATTTTACTTTTATTTGGACTCCTAAATACATTCATTACTTTTACACCCAATTTTGTTGATGATTAGTGGTTTATAGCTACTTTTTTGAAAACTAAAAAGATTAAAAATCAATAAAAAAATAGAGAAAATGAAAAATAGTGTAGTACTTATTTCTTTTTTAGCGTGTTTTATGCTAATTACCTCATGCTCTGAAGTCTATAAATTTAGCTTGGAACACAAAAAACAAACTACTTTAAATTCTAATTTTAAAGTAACTTTAAAAGAAATGGAAGATAAAGCGATAAACCGAGTACAGTTTTTTGTAAACGGAAAAGAAATTTCTTCGGAAGGCACTTCCGTAAACATAAACACATCTGATTTTGGAATCGGTAAACATCAAATTTCTGCTTTAGTTTTCTATCCTGAAAAGACAAAAAAAGAAAATAGCTTTTTTGAGGTTTTAGCACATAAAGCACCTATTGTTTATGGGTACAAGATTATTAATGAGTACCCTCATGACAGGAAAGCTTATACGCAAGGCTTAGAGTATCATAATGGTTTCTTATATGAAACAACAGGACACAGGGGGCGATCTACTCTTAGAAAAGTAGAAATTAAAACAGGTAAAATTTTACAAAAAACAGCTTTAGATAAAAGGTATTTTGGGGAAGGAATGACTATTTTTAATAATAAGATTTACTGGTTAACTTGGCAAGCTAAGAAAGGCTTTGTATATAACTTAGCTACTTTTAAACAAGAAAGAGAGTTTACCTATACAAATAGTAAAGAAGGTTGGGGTTTTACACACAATGATAAAGACTTGATTAAATCTGATGGTTCTCATAAAATTTGGTTTTTAGATGCAGAAACCTTAAAAGAGAAAAAATCAATACAAGTATATACAAATAAATATGCCGTTAAAGATTTAAACGAGTTAGAATTAATTGATGGAAAAATTTATGCAAATAAATATCAACAAAACGCAATTGTTATTATTGACCCAAAAACGGGTATCGTTGAAGGAATTGCGAATTTAAAATCTTTGAAAAAAGAGATGGAAAAAACGCAGAAGCTAGTTCCTGAAGATGAGGTTTTAAATGGAATTGCTTTTGATGCTAAAAACAAAAGGTTATTTGTAACAGGGAAACATTGGGGAAAATTATTTGAAATCGAATTAATTAAAAAACAATAACTGGCCTCATAAAAAGTTATATTACCAATAAATATGACTAAATAAGTTGAGCGAAGTCTCAATCTAAATTAACCTCTCGACACTGATCGAGGATACACAAAAAATTATGCGCTACATAATAACACTTATTATTTTAGTAGTTCTTATTTCGGTAAGTTCTTGTGATAGAAAAGATTTTAATACAATACCTAGTTCTGGAAAATTACAATTTTCTAAAGACACCGTATACTTAGATACTGTTTTTACAAATATTGGCTCTGCAACATACAATCTAAAAGTTTATAATCGCGGAAATAATGCAATAACAATTCCGAGAATTCAATTAGAAAACGGGAATAACTCCAACTACAGATTAAATGTTGACGGAATTCCGGGTAAAGATTTTACAAATATTGATATTCTTGAGAAAGACAGTATTTTTATTTTTATTGAAACAACCATTAACGCGGGTAACATTTTAGATCCTTTGTATACAGATAAAATTTTATTCGGTAGTGGTGATACTCAACAAAATGTAGATTTAGTAACTTTAGTGCAAGATGCTAATTTTATTTTTCCAGGAAGAGATGGAGTTACAATGAAAATTGATAGTCTTACACTAGACGGGCAACCAACTACGCTAAAAGGTCGTTTTTTAACTGATACAGAATTAACTATTACAAATACGAAACCAACAGTTATTTATGGTTTTGCTGCTGTACCAGAAAACAAAACTTTAACTATTGAAGCTGGATCTCGAATTCACTTTCACAACAACTCTGGCTTAATTGTAGACAATAAAGCCTCTTTAAAAGTAAACGGTACCTTAACTGAAAAAGTAATTTTTGAAGGCGATCGATTAGAACATTCTTTTAATGAAACTGCAGGTCAATGGGGAACTATTTGGATGCGCGCAGGGAGTTTAAAAAATGAAATGAATCATACGATTATTAAGAATGGTATTATCGGGATTTTAGTTGATAGCATTGGATCCCCAACTTCAGCAACATTAAAACTTAAAAATACTGAAATTTACAATCACTCAAGTTATGGTATTTTAGGTAGAGAAACAAATATAGAAGCTCATAATTTAGTAATTGGTAGTGCTGGCCAAGTTTCGTTAGCTGCAACAATTGGAGGGACTTATAACTTTACCCATAGTACTTTTGCTAATTTTTGGAACAATGGTTTACGACAATTACCCGCCGTTTTAGTCAATAATTTTTTTACATATACTGATGCAGCCGGACAAGAAATTATAGAAACTAGAAATTTACATGCTGCCAATTTTACAAATTGTATTTTCGACGGAAACAATAACATAGAATTTATACTTGATAAAGTAGATGGGGGTGGTGCCTTCAACTACAACATTAGTAATTCGATGATTCAGTTTACAGATACTAATAATTCTTTTAAAGATAACAATGAGTTAGACTTCACCTCCTCTTTTTATCAAAATATAATTTTAAATGGAAAATCACACTTTAGAGATCCTCAAAAAAATGATTTCATTATTGGTGAAGAATCTGACGCGATAAACAAAGCAAAATCCACAATATTTTCTCAGGATATTTTAGAAGTTGATAGGAATTCTAAACCTGATATTGGCGCATATCAGCATATAATTTTCGAAGTAGAAAAATAATTAATGTTTGATATAAAATAGTCAATTCATATTTCTGAAATACAGAATTTTCTTTTTAAGCGAAGTAAAAGATACAGCAGTACAAAGAAGATATACAAAAAGCTTTATTTGCCAATTTGTTTGATCTTTTACATACTTAAAACTTTCATTATTTCGTCAGATAAAATGTACTCCTCTAACCATATCTCTTAACTTACGCTTTTTCTCTTTTGATAAAATTTCCTCTTAAATCAATGAAAAATTAAGTAAATTGCTTCTTTAAAATTTAAGTAATGAAAAACGTTGTTATCACAGGAACTAGCAGAGGAATTGGTTTTGAACTCGCAAAACAATTTGCAGAAAATGGACACAAGGTTTTAGCTTTGTCTAGAAACACAAAACCTTTACAAAACTTTAATCATAAAAATATTACTGTAACCTCAGTCGATTTATCTGTTAATTCTGATTTACAAAAAGCAACAAATTTTATTAAAAACGATTGGAAACATGTTGATATCTTAATTAATAATGCAGGAAAATTAATTAATAAACCTTTTACTGAATTATCTTCTGATGATTTTTTAGAAGTTTATAAAGTAAATGTTTTTGCGGTTGCTGAATTAACAAAATTAATGATTCCATTTATGAAAAAAGGAACTCATGTTGTTACAATAAGTTCGATGGGAGGAATTCAAGGAAGCATGAAATTCCCTGGACTAGCCGCTTATTCATCTGCGAAAGGCGCTATAATTACTTTATCAGAATTATTGGCAGAGGAATACAAAGAGCGACAAATAGCTTTTAATGTTTTAGCCATAGGAGCTGTACAAACAGAAATGTTAGCCGAGGCTTTTCCTGATTACAAAGCACCTCTTTCTGCCTCCGAAATGGCTAATTATATCTTTGATTTTTCACTAACAGGAAATAAATTTTATAACGGAAAAGTATTACAAGTATCCTCTACAACTCCGTAACAATGAAATTCAACTCAGACTATCAAAACTTTATCCCACCTAAAGCAATTCCCTTTGTTCAATTTTTAATTGACAAACATTCGTTTGATCTGAAAATAGTTAACCAAAGGCAAACTAAACACGGAGATTTTAGAAGTTTACCTGACGGTAGATTTCAAATTACAGTGAATAACAACCTCAACCAGTATCAATTCTTACTAACTCTAGTTCACGAAATAGCACATTATGTAACTCACCAAAAATTTGGAAAGGTACAACCACACGGAAAAGAATGGAAGACCGTCTTCCAACATTTAATGCTTCCTTTTTTGCGTCCCGAGATTTATCCTATGGAAATGCTACCTCATCTAGCAAACTATTTTAAGAATCCCAAGGCAAGCACAGATACTGATGTTAACTTATCTTTAGCTTTAAGGGGAAATACAGCAGAAAAAGGCATGAATTTTATCTTTAATATTCCCCTGGGTGGTTTTTTCGAATTTAAAAGTATCATTTACAAAAGAGGAAATAAAAGAAGAACAAGATTTGAGTGTTTAAATATGAACAACAACAAAGTATATCTATTCAATCAAAATGTGGAAATAAAAGAATACAAATCATAAATATTTACCAATAAAATACAAATCACCCAAAATGACAGAGCTTAATTTTATTTCTCTCTCTCAATAAATAGGGTATCTAAATGCATTTCATTCTGCAACCAAGCTCTTAATTCGTGTTCTTTAGGACTTAGAATACTATCGGGTAAAATAGAATTCCATTTAATCATTACTTGCGGTATTGTATCTATTTTAATAAAATCTTTTGAAGACAATATATTGGCAAATCCTATTTTTTCGATTTCATTAAATCTAATTTTTGCATCCTTAGAAATTCTGGTAAAAGCGATTACCTTCTGATTACTCTTACTTGCATCTTTTTCAATTCTTGTATTTAATCCATAAATTGTTGCTTGTAAATCTTCGATTTGTTTTTGTAAACCTGCAATAATATTTTTACTTTCTTGTAGCTCTTGCCTTTTTTCCTTGTATGCAGTAGTAATTAACTCAAAACTTTTAGTATCACTCCCTTTTACCTCAATTTTAACTTCTTTTAAACGATCATATCTCGGATCAGTAGTTAATCTACTTTCTAGCATATTTTTTTCTGCTAATGTTACTTCATTAAAAAAATTAAGCTTCAACACCTTATTATCCGCTTCATAATTTTCATCAATTAACTGAAAGCTTTCAATTGTTGCTATTTCGTTTTTAATGTAAGCTTTTAATTGCGCATTCACTCTACTCTCCTCTAAAGCATTAATGAATGTATAAAAAGCGGGAATCATCACTGCTATTCCCACCACTGTTGCTATTGTAGCATATCGTTTTCTTTTAGCTGCATTTGCATATTTATACATTGGAAAACTTAAAAGCTTTAACACTAAAAAGGTTGCCAATGCTATGAATATCGTATTAATAGTAAACAGATACATTGCACCCAGTGCATACATAAAACCAACAGAGTTACCTGAAAAACCTTTCGCCAATCCATACCCTGCAGTGCACAATGGAGGCATTAGGGCCGTGGCTATTGCAACTCCAAAAATTACAGAGGCCACTGTTCCTTTTTTTGTTCTGGCAACCATTAATGCCAAACCACCAAAAAAAGCAATTAACACATCTCTGATATCTGGCTTTGTTCTGCCCAACAATTCCGAAGTATCTTCACTTAATGGAAAAAAGTAAAAAAAAACAAAGGAAGCGAGCAAACTTAAAACAATCATTGTAGTAAGACTTACCACAGACTTTTTAAAAACTTCAATATCATTGATAGCAAAAGCACTTCCAATACCCAGTATAGGACCCATTAAAGGTGAAATTAACATGGCCCCAATAACAACAGCAGTTGAGTTTGCATTCAAACCTATGGAAGCCACAAATATTGCAAAAATAAGAATCCATGCTGTAGCACCTTTAAAAGGAATATCAGCTTTTATTGCTTCTATTGTCGCTTCATGATCTGTATCTTCTCTGAAATCGAGAAGCTCCTTTAAATACTTCTTAATACTTGTAAGTAAACCTCTAGCATCGTTTTTTACCCCTTGCTTAGATTGGTTAACGGAATCTTCCTTGGTATTATTTTCTCCTATCAAATTCTAAAATTTTTAAATAATAAAGGAAAGATACAAAAATTTAAAAACGACCATTAATTGGTCTTAATTTTTTAAATTAAAAAAGCTTCATAAAAAAATGAAGCTTTTAAAGTGACCGGGCTGGGGCTCGAACCCAGGACCCTCTCCTTAAAAGGGAGATGCTCTACCAACTGAGCTACCAGGTCATTATTTGCTTTTAAGCGGCTGCAAATATATTCTTTATTTTAAAACAAACAAATTTAGTTAACCTCTTCTTTATTTTTTTTCAAAATCTTTATTTATATTGTTTTCCTCAATTAAGAGTAACATAAAAAAATAGAAAATTTTAAAAATATCATTAAAATATTTTGAATAAAAAAAGCTTCACAAAAATGTGAAGCTTTGAAAGTGACCGGGCTGGGGCTCGAACCCAGGACCCTCTCCTTAAAAGGGAGATGCTCTACCAACTGAGCTACCAGGTCATTATTTGCTTTTAAGCGGCTGCAAATATATACTTTAATTTAAAACAAAAAAAATATTTTTATTTTTTTTCATTCAAATATGCCTCTCTCACTTTCTTAAATAAATTAGAGGAATACACAAAATCTACAACAGCCTCATTATCTGTTTTAAAAACATCTTCACTGGTTCCCTCCCAAGCTTTTCTACCATTCTTTAAAAAAACTATCTTTTCTCCAATTTCCATTACAGAATTCATATCATGAGTATTAATTACAGTTGTAATTTGATATTCATCTGTAATTTCTTGAATTAATTGATCTATTACTATAGCTGTCCGTGGATCTAAACCTGAATTTGGTTCATCACAAAATAAATACTTCGGATTCATTACGATTGCTCTCGCAATAGCAACTCTTTTTTGCATTCCTCCGGATAATTCTGCTGGTAATTTATGATTTGAATTTTCAAGATTAACTCTCTTTAAAACAAAATTTACACGCTCTAACATTTCATCATGCATTTTATTGGTAAACATTTTTAAAGGAAACATTACATTATCTTCAACAGTTTGAGAATCAAATAATGCGCTACCCTGAAAAACCATGCCAATTTCTTGTCTCCATTGTTGTTTTTCTTTTTGAGTAAATTTTGTATTTATTCTCCCATCAAAAGAAATGGTTCCATCTTCTGGAGCATGTAAACCTATTAGCGATTTTAAAAAAACAGTTTTACCAGAACCACTTTCACCAATTATTAAACTTGTTTTTCCAGGAAGAAAAGTAGTTGAAATACCTTTTAACACTTTTACGCCTCCAAAACCTTTATGTAAATTGTTTATTTCTATCATTCTTTAAGTTAAGAGCATTTGAGTTAAAAAATAATTTGTAATTACAATTAGAATGGTTGTCCAAACAACAGCTTGTGTACTTGCTTTACCTACTGCAATCGATCCGCCTTTTACATAATAACCATGATAAGAAGGCACTGTAGCTATTAAAAATGCGAAGATTACAGTTTTAATAATCGCATACGATAACAAAAATGGATTAAAATCTGTCTGAATTCCCTCTATGTAATCTGCCCCAGAAAAAAGACCCGACAACACTCCGGTAAGCCAACCTCCAAAAATACCTAGAAACATTCCTAAGGAAATTAAAAAAGGATAAAACAAAACGGTTGCTAGAACTTTTGGCAATACCAGTTGATTTAGTGCGTTTATGCCCATTACTTCTAAAGCATCAATTTGCTCCGTTACACGCATTGTACCAATACTAGACGCAATATATGAACCAACTTTACCCGCCAAAATAATTGAACAAAACGTGGGTGCAAATTCTAAAATTATAGAACGTTTTGCTGCAAAACCAATTAATGATTTTGGTATAAAAGGATTGTCTAAATTTAACGCTGTTTGAAGTGCGATTACACCACCAATAAAGAATGAAATAAACATGATAATTCCCAGAGATTTTAGACCTAAATCTTCTATTTCTTTTATGAAAAACTCATAAAAAATCTTTGTTCGTTGTGGTTTTTTAAAAACACGTCCTAACATTATAAAATATTTACCAGTGTGTTCTAGGTAATTCATTCCTTCAAAATTTATGCTAAAGTATTAAATTATCATTAATAGTGGGCCAAATGATACATATCAAAATAAAAAATAATTACTTTTGATGAATTCGTTAAATATCTTTTTATGAAATTTAAGTTTCTTTTCAGCTCTCCTATTTATTGCTGTTTTTAAGAAGCAAAGAGCAATAAGCCTACAATTGCAAGTTTATCTAAAATTGAAGCTACATATGGAACAAATAGTGTTGTTATTAATGCCGATTTAAAAAACTAAAATGAAAAATCTGATTCCATTCATAACTTTTACTTTTTATTCTTTTTTAGCAATAAGTCAAATAACTAATTTTACAGAAAAGTTTGAGTTACCAGATGAAACAAAAGAAACTTCTGGGCTATTATTTTTTGATAGTAAAATAATAACTCACAATGATAGCGGCGACCAACCTAACCTCTATGAAATAGATAGTTTAACTGGTAGTTTGCTAAGAACAGTCTACGTAAACAATGCTACAAATATAGATTGGGAAGATATTACAGAAGATGAAAATCATATCTATATTGCAGATATAGGAAACAACAATGGCAATAGAACTGACCTAAAGATTTACAAAATTTTAAAGTCTGATTTTAAGAAAAGCACATCGGTCTCTGCTGAAATTATTTCTTTTTCCTATGAAAACCAAACAAATTTTGATAGCAAACCAAATGGTTCTAATTTTGATGCTGAATCTATTGTTGTCTACAATAATTCAATTTTAATATTTACAAAAAACTGGAATGATTTAAAAACTAATGTTTATAAAACACCTTTAATTACAGGTAACTATTTGGCTAAAAAAGTAAGTTCTGCTAATGTAGATGGTTTAATTACCGGTGGCGTTTATAATGATGATCGTTTTTTCTTAACAGGTTATAATACATCACTTGTTCCTTTTCTAATTTACATCAGCCCAAATAGAAAACCAGGTGAAGATATTTTCTTTTCAGGATTTGATAAAATCTCTCTAGAAAATGAACTTGGTCAAGGAAGCCAATTAGAAGGAATCACAAACATTGGTTTTACAGGAAAATATTATATTTCTAGAGAACATTTTATCACCAATATTAATGGTAATTCCTATAATTTTACTCAAAAAATGTATGAGTTTTACGATGAAACCAATCCGCTTTTATCATTAGAAGAAAATAAATTAAAAAAAATAATCATCAGCCCAAACCCAACAACCAATAAAATAAAAATCAATTCCAGTTTGTCTTTTCTCAATCTTGAAATTTACAATTCTTTAGGAAAGAAAATGGACATACCTTTAACTGATAATTTAAAAGAATTAGATGTTTCTCATTTAGAAAAAGGAGTTTATATCCTTAAAATTCAATATAAGAATAAAAAAAGTGCCACTAGAAAAATAATTAAACTTTAATAATAGACCAGTTCTCATGTTTTTTTGTTCCTGAAAAAAATATTAAAAAAGGTATTGATTCCATCTCAAATTTATCCTTAAAATAGAAATAAATGTATAATAATTAGCGATAAAATTGCTAAAAGAAATAAGTCCAATCATCTATTTTTTTGGCAAAAAAACCTCTGCCATCATACAACGCGCACTACCACCTCCACAAGCTTCAATCGTAGCTAACGAACTAGAAATAATCTTACAATGATTATTTATTTGTGCTTTTTGTGAATCTGTTAAACTATCAAAAGCTGCTTGGCTCATTATTAAAAAACGCTCATCATCTTTACCATGAACCTGTAACATGTTTCCTGCAAAATTTGATACCTGATCTTCTGATATATCAATTACCTTTTTACCATCCTCTTTTAAATGTTTCAAAACGTTTTTGCGTTCTTTTTTATCATCAATAGAGGATAAACAAACGATAGCAAAAGTTTCTGCGATACACATCATAACATTCGTATGATAAATGGCCTCTCTTTTTTCTCTTACTGTTTGATATGCAGTAAAGACAATTGGTGTGTATTCAAAATCTTCACAAAACTCTATAAATAATTCCTCATCTGCTCTTGGAGAAAGAGCACAATATGCCTTATTATTTTCTCTATCTAAAATCATACTTCCAGTTCCTTCAAGAAAAATATCATCTTTCTCCGCAGAAGTGTAATCAACAACATTTTCTATGAAAAATCCTTCAGACTCAACTTGCTCAATAATATCTTCACGCCTTTCTAATCGACGATTTTCAGCGAACATTGGATACATACCAATAGTACCTTCTTTATGAAAAGAAATCCAATTATTAGGGAAAATAGAATCAGGTGTATCAAATTCATCAGAATCAGAGACAACAATTACATGAATACCACAACTGCGCAATTTATCTACGAAAGCATCGAACTCATTTTGTGCTTTACTATTTAATGTTGAAGAAAGTAAATTATCAATCTCCTGTTGATAATAATTATTTACTGCCGTTTGCTCATTCATCCTAAAATTGATTGGACGAATCATTAAAATTGTATTTGTAGTTTGATTCATTTAATAAATAAATTTAAAACAAAATTAGACTTTTTTTTAAATTGCATTGAATTCCCTGATTTTATTTTTTTTGATATAGAGCAACTATTATCTTTTGTTTATTTTTACAACATGAAAAACACTTTCATATTTTTCACATTTGTTATTTCCATATCATTATTTGGACAAAATCTTCCAGAAGGATTTATTTATTTATCTAGTATTGATAAAACAATAAAGACTGAATTACGATACTTTGGTGAGAATAATTTCATAGGGCGAAAAATTGAAGGTTACAATAACAATCGTGTTATCGTGCATAAAGAAACGGGAGATGCTTTGCATAGAGTACAACGAGATCTTCTAAAAAAAGGATTGAGTCTAAAAATATTTGATGCCTATAGACCTCAGCGAGCTGTGAACCATTTTGTGCGATGGGCTAAAGTATTGAACGACACATTAATGAAAAAAGAGTATTATCCTAATGTAAAAAAATCTGAACTATTTAAACAAGGCTATATTTCCTCAAAATCTGGACATTCAAGAGGCAGTAGTGTGGATTTAACAATCGTAAATCTAAACACAGATAAAGAGCTAGATATGGGAAGTCCTTTTGATTTTTTTGGCACAGAATCTCATCCTCACTATGAGAAAATAGGAATCGACCACAAGAAAAATCGATTTCTTTTAAGAAAAGTAATGATAGAAAACGGATTTAGACCTTACAAAAATGAGTGGTGGCATTTTACACTTAAAAACGAACCTTTTCCGCATACTTATTTTAATTTCCCAATAAAATAAGTTCGTTTTTAACATAATAGAAAGAACTTCATTAAAAATCGGCATTATCTTTGCTAAATTATTTTGAGAAAGCATTAAATAATATGAAATTAAAAATTAAACTTCTTTTTCACGTTCTCCTCCTTTTATCATTTTGCCAATTATCTGCGCAATTAGATTACAACACTCGTACAAAAGAAAAAGGAGAAACAAACTCGATCATCTTAAATAATTCTAAAGAAGTGTTAAAACCAAATTCGTTGAACTTAGACGGAAACAATGGTTTTAAACATGCGTACAAGAAAGAAAATGAGCAATTAAAAAAGGTTCAAAAAGAAAAAGCATTAAATTCAAAAGGAATTCTTACTAAAGAACTTGCTCGAAAAATTAAATTTCAAAAATTTATTGAAAAAAATACTTTACAAATACCAATGATTGATAAAGATATAGGGGTATTTAGAACTAAATCCGCAAATATATATTTGAATGCTTTTGACTTTGGTAGAATAGATGGTGACCAAGTCACAGTATTAAAAAACGGTAAACCGTATATAGCAAAGTTTACACTCTTTAACCAACAACAAACGAAAACAATTGTTATCCCTTTAGACGAAGGCTTTAATTTAATTGAAATCGTCGCAATTCACGAAGGTAATTACAGACCAAACACAGGGGCTTTTACTCTATTTGATGATGAAAAAAAAGAGGTTTTTTCTGACCTCTGGGAACTTGCGAAAGGAGCAAAAGTAATAGCTCATATTATCAGAGAAAAAAAATAATTAAAACTTTTGGATTATTTATTTCGAACTCTTTTTTTATTCTATATAAAATAGTTAATTTTGTGCTTCGTACTTATGTAATATAACAACTGCTTAAACGATTAAACAAACAAGATTATTAAAATGAAAAAAATCACCAAACAAACCTATTTAGATTGGTACAAAGACATGCTTTTTTGGCGTAAATTCGAGGACAAATTAGCTTCTGTTTACATTCAACAAAAAGTAAGAGGTTTCTTACATTTATATAATGGACAAGAAGCCATTTTAGCAGGTGCATTGCATGCCATGGATTTAACTAAAGACAAAATGATTACTGCCTACAGAAATCACGTACAACCAATCGGTATGGGAGAAGATCCTAAACGTGTCATGGCTGAGTTGTATGGAAAAGCTACAGGAACTTCCAAAGGAATGGGTGGTTCGATGCATATTTTCTCTAAAGAATTTCGTTTTTATGGTGGTCATGGTATTGTTGGTGGACAAATTCCATTAGGAGCTGGTCTCGCTTTTGGTGATAAATATAATAATACTGGAGGAGTTACCTTAACTTGTTTTGGAGATGGTGCTGCAAGACAAGGTTCTTTGCATGAAGCTTTTAATTTAGCTATGCTATGGAAACTACCGGTAATTTTTATATGTGAAAATAATGGTTATGCAATGGGTACTTCTGTAGAAAGAACTGCAAACCACACAGATATATGGAAATTAGGTTTAGGTTACGAAATGCCTTGTGGACCTGTAGATGCGATGAACCCTATTAAAGTGGCTGAAGCTATAGATGAAGCTTTAGACAGAGCAAGACGAGGAGACGGTCCAACTTTCTTGGAAATGAAAACCTACAGATATAGAGGTCATTCAATGTCTGATGCACAACTTTACAGAACAAAAGATGAAGTAGAAGAGTACAAAAAAATAGATCCAATTACACAAATTTTAGACATAATAAAGGAGAAAGAATACGCTACTGCAGACGAAATAGCGGTTATTGATAAAGAGGTAAAAACAAAAGTAAAAGAGTGTGCAGACTTTGCTGAAGAATCTCCATACCCTCAGACTGAACAGATGTATGATATGGTGTACGAACAAAAAGACTATCCTTTTATAAGTTAAGATATGGCTACAATAATAAATATGCCGAGATTAAGTGACACCATGGAAGAAGGTGTTGTGGCAAAATGGTTAAAAAAAGTTGGTGATAAAATCGAAGAAGGTGATATTCTAGCCGAAATCGAAACCGACAAAGCAACTATGGAATTTGAGTCTTTCTACGAAGGAACTCTATTACATATTGGACTTGAAGAAGGTGAAACTTCTCCTGTCGATGTATTATTAGCTGTTATTGGTGAAGAAGGGGAAGATATTTCTGCTATTATAAATGGAAGTTCAGAACCAGCAAAAGCAGAGGCTAAAGAAGAAGTAAACGAGGAAGCTCCGACTACAAATAGTGGAGATACTTCTATTCCTGAAGGTGTTGAAGTAATAACAATGCCTCGCTTAAGCGACACGATGACTGATGGTACCGTGGCAACATGGCTAAAAAAAATTGGAGATGTCGTTTCTGAAGGTGATATGCTTGCCGAGATTGAAACAGATAAAGCAACAATGGAATTTGAATGTTTCTATGAGGGAACAATCTTATACATTGGCGTTCAAGAAGGAGAAACTGCCCCTGTAGATAGCTTGTTAGCAATTATTGGCCCGGCAGGAACGGATATTTCTGCTTTAGTTGCAGATGGTGGTGCTTTACCTAGTATAGGTTCCGCTAATACCACTAAGGAAAAAACTGTTATAGAGTCTGTTGTGAAAATTGAAGAAGCAAAACCTGTTTCAACAAAAAATAATAAACCTAACGGACGTATTTTTGTTTCTCCATTAGCCAAGAAAATTGCTTCTGATAAAGGAATTAATTTAGCTGATTTAAAAGGTTCTGGTGAAAATGGACGCATCATTAAGAAAGATGTAGAGAATTATACTCCTGCTTTACAAAAAGTCGAAGCGGTCACTGTTGCACCAGCTGCTGGTGAAGAAAATTCTGAAGAAGTTAAGAACTCTCAAATGCGCAAAGCAATTGCTAAATCTTTAGGTAATTCTAAATTCTCTGCTCCAGATTTCAGCCTGAATATTGAAGTTGATATGGACAACGCAATGGCTTCTAGAAAAACTATAAATGCAATCCCAGATGTTAAAGTATCTTTTAACGACATGGTAGTTAAAGCATGTGCAATGGCCCTGAAAAAACACCCACAAGTGAATACTTCTTGGACAGATGCAAATACTATTTATCATAACCATATACATGTCGGTGTTGCGGTTGCTGTAGACGACGGCTTATTAGTACCTGTAATTAAATATACAGACCAATTAAGTTTAACTCAAATTGGCACTGGCGTTAGGGATTTAGCAGGGAAAGCAAGAAATAAAAAACTAGCACCTGCAGAAATGCAAGGAAGTACTTTTACTGTATCCAATTTGGGGATGTTTGGTATCGAAAATTTTAACTCGATAATAAATCAACCTAACTCTGCCATTTTATCTGTTGGTGCAATTGTACAGAAACCAGTTGTTAAAGACGGACAAATAGTTGTTGGAAACACAATGAAATTGACGCTTACTTGCGATCACAGAACTGTTGATGGTGCTGTTGGTGCTCAATTTTTACAAACATTAAAGACGTTTATAGAAAATCCAGTTACAATGCTAGCTTAGTTTTAAAGATTGATATAAAATATAAAAACCTCTCTGTGAAAACAAAGAGGTTTTTTTAATATCCTTAAAACAGCAAAAGGACAAGGAATAGAACGATTCTTATATACTGTTTAAAAACAAGATATTTTTAACATCAACCCTAAGAGACAAACCACGAATCAAATTAGTAAAACATTAGTCTGAAAACATATTAAAAGCCACTCAAACATTAATTTTTCAATAGGATTAGGAAGTTTTTAAAAAATACAATTAAAGAGAGGCTGAAAGTTTACAAGCTTTTTATTACTTTTATTTAAAATGAAGACACTAAAAGAAAAACTAAAAAATCCCGTTTGGCATTCTTTAAATGAAACACATAAAGAGTTTCTTATTGACTATGATGGTGTTCAGTTCTACAAACCAGACATTTGCATTTTTGGTGCCTTTTATGACGCTACAAAAACAACAAAAGCTTTAAATGCATATTCCAAAATAGCAGAAAGATTCTTTTTAGTCTCAGAAAATGGGATGCCCATTATAGATGAGAATAATGTTCTTCTAGAAAGAAAAATTGAAGGTTGTCAATTAGTGTTAGAAAACATAATAGACATTGAAATAAAGGAAGATATTGTTCTATTGACCGAAAATTATATTGACGAAATTTATGACTTAATTTGGCTGGTAATGCCCGGATTTTATCAAAAGAGAGGTTTTGAAATGGGTAGATATTTTGGAATATTTAAAGACAATAAATTAGTGTCTATTACTGGACAAAGAATGCAGACTGATGATTTTATTGAAGTAAGTGGTGTAGTTACGCACCCTGATTACACTAAAAAAGGATTTGCCAAACAATTAGTTTACCATACAACAAAGGAAATTTTAAATGAAAAAAAACTTCCAATTTTGCACACAAACAAGGGGAACTCAGCAATTCCTCTTTATGAAAAATTAGGATATAAGTTGACAAGAGATATGAATTGGTGGTTATTCCGTAGAAAATAAATTTTTTAAAATTTTAATAGAATGCCCAAAAAAGGAAAAGCAAAAAACACATTAAATAAATCGAAACACACAAAATTGATGAATCAAAAAATCAATAAAGTGAAGTTAGAAAAACAACTTAATAAAGAGCGGCTAAAAGCTATTATTAAAAAAGTAAACGAATCTAAAATTGAAAATCAGTAATGATCAAGCATGCTATAGAAAACATTAATAAAAGGGTTCATTTAATCTAAAATAGTATAAATTAACAATTATTAAAAATAAAAAATCTCAAGCTTTCACTTGAGATTTTATTATCATATTACCATAACTATTGATCTATAGAACCTAAAACACGTTTCATAAAATTGTTTAAAGCCTCTTTTTTAGGTGTTCCATCCTTAATCATTTTATCTACTTCAACAGCTCCATATAGATTAGAAATCAACTCACCAATAAGGTCTAGCTCCTCATCTTTTAGTGATGGAACTTCCGTCAGAGCTTCTAGTGTTTCTATTGTTTCTAAAACATAATCTTGATCGTTTTCTTCGATAAAATTAGTTAAATGTTTTATTACCGGTAGTTTCATAATTAAATTACTTCGTTTACCAAATCTTTCAACACATCAAATTTGTTTGTTTGGGCTTGATTTACAAAATTACCGTCTACAAAAGTTGCGAATGTTGGTAGATTACTAACATCTGCTAGCTTCCTACTTTCTGGAAATTTTTCTGCATCTACAATCACAAAAACGATTTCTTCATTTTCCGAAGAGAGTTTCTTGAATTTAGGTTTCATTATTCTACAATTTCCACACCAACTTGCAGAATATTGCACAACTACTTTTTTATTATCAGAAACTATACCCGCTAAATTATCTTGACTTAATTCTTGTACCATTTTTTTATATTTTAAAAGGAGTTCGTGTATTTAATCTTCTAACCAAAACATAAGCCCTTCTAATTGAATTTTATTCTAGTGAGATGCCAAATAATCAGCCGTTCCTTTCGCATTAGGAGACATTGCATCTTTGCCTTCCTCCCAGTTTGCAGGACAAACTTCACCATGAGATTGTACATGAGAATAGGCGTCGATTAAACGTAAAAATTCATTTACATTTCTACCTACAGGCATGTGATTGATTCCTTCATGAAAAACAGTACCCTCCTCATCAAGTAAATATGTTGCTCTGTAAGTAACATTATCTCCTTCTACTTGAACTGTTTGAGAAGCTTCATCGAATGTTTCATTCGTGATATCTAAAATCCCTAATATTGATGATAAATTTCTATTACTGTCAGCTAAAATTGGATAAGTAACTCCCTCAATTCCTCCGTTATCTTTAGAAGTACTTAACCAGGCAAAATGAACTTCTGGAGTATCACAAGAAGCACCAATAACAATTGTATTTCTTTTTTCAAATTCTCCCAACGCTTCCTGGAAAGCATGTAATTCTGTGGGACATACAAATGTAAAATCTTTTGGATACCAAAATAATAAAACTTTCTTTTTATTATTAATTGCTTCTTCTAAAACATTTAGTTTAAATGTATCACCCATTTCATTCATTGCGTCTACACTTAAATTTGGGAATTTTTTTCCAACTGCTGTTGCCATATTTCTATTTATATTTTTAATTAATAAATTTCTTGCGCAAAGGTAGCAATACAGGAAACTAAAAATGAAAAAAAATGATGCGAACTTCTTATATTCACATCAACTTTACTTATAACTTAATGACGGGTAAATAGTTTTAACCTATTTATTAGCAAATAATTTAATATCATTAGATGAGACTTCATTCTCACCAAGGATTATTAAGCGCTCTACAACATTGCGTAATTCACGAATATTACCCGTCCAATCATATTCTTGCAAAAGTTTAATTGCTGATGGAGAAAATCTTTTTACCGGAGTTCCTTGCTCCTTTGAAATTTTTGCTGTAAAAAAATCAACTAACAAAGGAATGTCCTCTCTTCTATCATTTAAAGAAGGAACGTTAATTAAAATAACGGCTAGCCTATGATATAAATCCTCTCTAAATCTACCTTCAGCAATTTCTCGCTTTAGGTTTTTATTTGTTGCCGCAACAATTCTAACATCTACTTTAATATCTTTATCAGAACCAACTCTTTGAATTTTATTTTCTTGTAAGGCACGCAAAACCTTGGCTTGAGCAGAAAGACTCATATCACCAATTTCATCGAGAAAAATAGTTCCTTTATTTGCCGCTTCAAACTTCCCGGCCCTCTCTTTATTTGCACCTGTAAAAGATCCTTTTACGTGCCCAAAAAGTTCACTTTCTATTAATTCTGACGGAATTGCAGCGCAATTAACTTCAATCATTTGGGCTTGAGCTCTATCCGATTTTTCGTGTAACCAATGCGCCACTAATTCTTTTCCAGTTCCATTTGGTCCGGTAATTAAAACCCTTGCATCGGTAGCGGCTACTTTTTCTATAATATTTTTTATGTGAGAAATAGCTTCGCTCTCTCCAATCATCTGGTAACCCTTACTTACCTTTTTCTTTAAGCGTTTATTTTCTACAATTAAATTTTTTCTATCTAAAGCATTTCTTACCGTATTTAAAAGTCTATTTAAATCTGGTGGTTTTGATATATAATCAAAAGCTCCTAGACGCATTGTATTTACTGCCGTGTCTAAATCTCCGTGGCCAGAAATCATAACAATGGGTATTTCTGGTTTTATTTTCTTCGCCTTTTCTAACACCTCAACACCATCCATTTTTGGCATTTTAATATCACATAAAACAAGATCATAATCATTATTTTTAATCATTTCTATACCCAACAAACCATCTTCAGCTTCTTCTACATGATAAGAATCACTTTCTTCTGAAATTATTTTTGATAAGACTCTTCTAATGGCAGCTTCATCCTCTATTATTAAAATCTTTGGCATATTTTTTTATTTTATAAGTTGAACATCTCTCTGCAGAAATGAAATTGATATATCGTTTCCTCTAAATTTTTTATCGATTGTAAAACATAAATCGCTCTTAATTGTTAGACACTTGAAATTATGATTAATTAAAAACAAGATATTTTGGAAATCAATATGGATATCTTCAGTAATGACAAGAATAATTAAGAAAATCTTTTAAGGTATTCATTAAATTTTATCCTTTATATTTTAACCATTTATATAAATCTTTATAGGTTGGTTTTTTGCCATACATTAAAATACCTACTCTGTAAATTTTAGCAGTTAACCATACCATAAATACAAATGTAACCAATAATAATGCCATAGAAATTAACAATTCATACCAAGAAACTCCAAAAGGAACTCTCATTAACATTACTATTGGAGAAGTAAATGGAATATGAGAAAACAATACTGCAATGGATCCATGAGGGTCATTAATTACCATCGCAAAACCAACATAAACACCTAAAATTAAAGGCAACATTATTGGCATCATAAATTGTTGCGTATCTGTTTCGTTATCTACCGCTGCTCCAACTGCAGCAAATAAAGAACTGTATAACATAAAACCACCTAAAAAATAAAAGATAAATAAAACAAACATCTTTAAAATAGGTAATTTTAAAATTTCCTGAATAACTAATTGCATTTTATCTCCTCCTGCTGCTGCTCTTGCAGCTTCCATTTGTTCTGCAGGCACTCTAGCCGTCTGCATTTCGACCACATCTACCCCAAAAACAGAAGAAGCTACTATAGAAATAACAAAAATGATAATTCCCCAAATAAAGAATTGTAATAAACCTGCTGACGCATTTCCTAAAATTTTACCCAACATTAGTTGAAAAGGTTTTACGGATGAAACGATAATTTCTATAATTCTACTTGTTTTTTCTTCAATAACACTTCTCATTACAGAGGTTCCGTAAATCAGAACAAACATCATTAACAAATAACCTGCAATTGCACCGACTCCAATTTTTAGACCGTTTATTAACTTTGAGGATTCTTCCCCAGAAAAATTAAACATTTTAATATCCGTATTAATTTTAGATGCTTGAATTTTATCTAGATCAATACCAAAATTATTTAGTTTTTTATTTCGGATTTTTGATTCAATTTTATTCTCTAAAGAATTTATGACAGACATTCCAGGAGAATCTTTCGAATAAAATTCTATTGATTTCGCTAGTAATTCTAAACTATCTTGTTTCGGTATAATTAGAGCCCCATAGTAATTACCTTCTTCTACTTTTTTCTTTGTTTCCTGTGCGCCTAAAGCTGTGTAATCTAAAAAATGAATCGTTTTAGAATCTTTAAAATCTTCTTTAGAAAACATTTCAGAATTATCTACGTAAACAATTTTTTTAATTTTCTCATCGTTTTTTTGCATCAAAAAATAAATCAAAGCTCCCATACCTATCATTAATAAAGGACTTAAAAAAGTCATCATTATAAATGATTTATTACGAACCTTCGCTATAAACTCTCTCTGTATAATTAGTTTTAATTTACTCATTTTTTTAACTATTTTTATTTACTGCCTGAATAAAGATATCGTTTGCACTCGGTACTACTTCTACAAAATGTTGCACTTCTCCCCTATTTGTTAAAAAGGATAACAAATCGTTTGAAGAATTTCCTCCTGTTAATTTTACATTTAACGTTAAACTGTCATTCAATAATTTAAAGTTCGACGGAAAAACCTCAAAACTTTCTCTTAATATTTTTTCTACTTCTTTGGGGTTCTCTGTATTCAATCCTACTTGAAATGTATGTGTTCTAAACTCACGCTTAATATCTGCCAACGAACCGTCTAAAATTTTATTCGATTTATCAATCAAAGCAATTTCATCACACATTTCCTCTACAGACTCCATTCTATGTGTAGAAAAAATAATGGTTGCTCCTTCATCTCTAAGTTGTAAAATTTCTTTAGCAATTAACTGTGCATTAATTGGATCGAATCCCGAAAAAGGCTCATCAAAAATTAATAATTTAGGATTGTGCATTACAGTAACAATAAACTGTACTTTTTGAGCCATTCCTTTTGATAGTTCTTCAATTTTCTTATTCCACCAGGCAGAAATATCAAACTTTTCAAACCAATATTTCAACCTTTTCTTAGCTTCCGTTTTGCTCAAGCCTTTTAATTGTGCCAAATACAAAGCTTGTTCACCAACTTTCATAGATTTATACAAACCTCGCTCTTCTGGTAAATACCCAATTTGTGCGGTATGATGCGGCGCTAAAGTCTCTCCATCTAGAATAACAGCGCCACTATCCGGCATTGTAATTTGGTTGATAATTCTAATTAAAGATGTTTTTCCAGCTCCATTCGGCCCTAACAAACCATAAACACAACCTTTAGGTATGTGTATAGAAACATCATTTAATGCTCTAAAGTCCCCATAATTTTTTACAATATTGTTTATTTCTAGTAAATTTTTCATTGATAAAAGTTGATTTTTTTTCAAATAGAATTGCAGACAAAACTACATATTTTCTATGTATTAGTATCAAGACTAGCAAAAACGTTACACTTTAAATTATGTTAAAATTTATTATGCATGCATAACTTTTTTAGAATTTACTATGCGTGCATAATAAATTATTATATATTTGACAAGATGAAAAAATTAAAATCAATAGACCATGAACTCAGAGCAACATGGCAAGCTGTTGCTAAAGTTTATAATGAAAGGGCTGCAAAGCACGATAGTACAATGGCTACTGCTTTTGTTTTATTAAATATTGATAAACAAAAAGGAACCGCTTCTACAGCTTTAGGTCCTTCAATGGGAATGGAACCCACAAGTCTTTCTAGAATATTAAAAACAATGGAAGATAAGGGTGCTATTTGCAGAGAAAAAAACCCTGATGATGGCAGAAGCGTCATTATAAAACTAACTGAGTACGGCAAAGAGATGCGTAAAATCTCGAAAGGTCATGTTATACTATTTAACGAAACTGTAAGAAAAAACGTTTCTGAAAAAGATTTAGAGGGTTTCTTTAAAGTAACAGCAACAGTGAATAAACTGATTACAGAAAGAGAAATTTATAAAAACATCAACAATAAAGAAGTAAAAAATAAAAAAGACTAATGACTAGAAGAATTAAAAAAGTAGCAATAGTTGGTTCTGGTATTATGGGAAGCGGAATTGCTTGTCATTTTGCAAACATCGGTGTTGAAGTTCTATTACTGGACATTGTACCAAGAGAATTAAACGATAAAGAAAAAGCGAGAGGTTTAACGCTAGAAGACAAAGTTGTAAGAAATCGTACCGTAAACGATGCACTAGAAGCTTCGCTTAAATCCAAACCCTCTCCTATTTACAACCAAAAATTCGCAAACAGAATTACCACGGGTAATTTAGAGGATGATATTGCAAAGGTTGCAGATGTAGATTGGATTATGGAAGTTGTTGTAGAAAGACTAGATATTAAAAAAATCGTTTTTGAAAAACTAGAAAAACACAGAACTCCAGGAACTATTATTTCTTCTAACACCTCTGGTATTCCCATTAAGTTTATGAACGAAGGAAGAAGTGCAGATTTTCAAAAGCATTTTGCGGTTACGCACTTTTTCAATCCACCAAGATATTTAAAACTTTTTGAGGTTGTGCCAGGTCCAGATTGTAAAAAAGAAGTTACAGACTTCCTAATGATGTATGGCGAAAAATTCTTAGGTAAAACTTCAGTTTTAGCAAAAGACACTCCTGCATTTATAGGAAACAGAATTGGAATTTTCGGAATTCAATCTCTTTTCCATCAAGTTAAAGAATTAGGTTTAACTGTTGAAGAGGTTGATAAATTGACAGGCCCAGTTATTGGTCGTCCAAAATCTGCAACTTTTAGAACTGTAGATGTCGTTGGATTAGACACTTTGGTGCACGTTGCAAACGGCATCTATGAAAACTGTCCAAATGATGAAGCTCACGAGCTTTTCAAACTCCCCGATTTCATCAATAAAATGATGGAAAACAAATGGCTAGGAAGCAAATCTAAACAAGGATTTTATAAAAAAACCATATCTGCTGAAGGTAAAAAAGAAATTCTAACATTAGATTTAGACACACTAGAATATCGTTCTAAAAAACGTGCAAAATTTGCAACTTTAGAACTGACAAAAACGATAGATAAACCAATAGACAGATTTAAGGTGTTAGTTGGTGGAAAAGACAAGGCGGGCGAATTCTACAGAAAAAACTTTGCAGCAATGTTTGCGTATGTTCAAAATAGAATTCCAGAAATTTCTGACGAACTTTATAAGATAGATGATGCTATGAAAGCTGGTTTTGGCTGGGAAAATGGACCTTTCGAAATCTGGGATGCTGTTGGTATAGAAAAAGGAATAGAATTAATGAAAGCTGAAGGAAAAAAACCTGCAACTTGGATAACAGAAATGTTAAATGCTGGTATAACTTCTTTTTATTCTGTAAAAGAAGGAGCAACTCATTTTTATGATATTCTTACTAAAACTCAAACCAAAAAACCTGGTCAAGAATCTTTTATCATTCTAAATAACATAAGAAAATCAAACGAAGTTTGGAAAAATTCTGGCGTTGTAATTGAAGATATCGGAGATGGAATTTTAAATTTAGAATTCCAATCAAAAATGAATACAATTGGTGGAGATGTTTTGGCAGGTATTAACAAAGCCATCGATTTAGCCCAAAAAGACTTTCAAGGTTTGGTTGTTGGTAATCAAGGATCTAACTTCTCTGTTGGCGCAAATATTGGTATGATTTTTATGATGGCTGTAGAGCAAGAATACGATGAGTTAAATTATGCTATTAAATATTTTCAAGATACAATGATGCGCATGCGTTACTCATCAATACCAACTATTTCTGCACCTCATGGAATGGCTTTAGGCGGTGGTTGTGAAATTTCTTTACACGCAGATAAAGTAGTTGCTGCTGCTGAAACATACATGGGGTTGGTAGAATTTGGAGTTGGTGTAATTCCTGGTGGTGGTGGTTCTAAAGAAATGGCGTTAAGAGCGTCAGATTCTTTTAGAAAAGGAGATGTTGAGTTAAACATTTTACAAGAAAATTTCTTGACCATTGGTATGGCAAAAGTATCTACCTCTGCATATGAAGCATTCGATTTAGGTTTACTTCAAAAAGGAAAAGATATTGTTGTTGTTAATAAAGACAGACAAATAGCAACAGCAAAAGTACATGCTAAATTAATGGCAGAAAGTGGTTACACACAGCCTGCAAAACGCAATGATGTTAAAATTTTAGGAAAACAAGCCTTGGGTATGTTTTTGGTAGGAACAGATTCTATGAAAGACTCTAAATACATTAGTGAACACGATATGAAAATCGCGAATAAATTAGCTTATGTAATGGCTGGTGGAGATTTATCTGAACCAACATTGGTCACAGAACAATATCTCCTAGACATTGAAAGAGAAGCGTTTTTATCCCTTTGTACGGAGCGGAAGACATTAGAAAGAATTCAACACATGTTAAAAACGGGTAAACCTTTAAGAAATTAAAATTATGAGCAAACAAGCATATATAGTAAAAGCATACAGAACAGCAGTTGCGAAAGCTCCAAAAGGTGTTTTTCGATTTAAACGTGCAGACGAGTTGGGTGCAGAAACCATTCAACACATGATGAAAAAAATCCCCAACCTAGACGTAAAGCGAATCGATGATGTAATTGTAGGTAACGCGATGCCAGAAGGTTCTCAAGGACTAAACATGGCACGTTTTATTTCTTTAATAGGATTAAATTCTGTGGATGTTCCTGGAGTTACAGTAAATCGTTTTTGTTCTTCAGGGTTAGAAACAATTGCGATGGCTGCTGCTAAAATTCAAGCAGGAATGGCAAATTGTATTATTGCTGGTGGTGCAGAAAGCATGAGCTCTGTACCCATGACTGGTTTTAAACCGGAGTTGAATTATGATACGATTAAAGATGGCCATGCTAATTATTATTGGGGAATGGGAAATACTGCAGAAGCCGTAGCAAATCAATTTAATATTTCTAGAAAAGACCAAGATGAATTTGCTTTTAATTCGCACACAAAAGCCTTAAAAGCACAAGCAGAAAACCGTTTTCAAGATCAAATAGTTCCTATTGAAGTGAAACAAACCTATCTCGATAAAGATGGGAAGAAAGCAACAAAAAAATATACTGTAACTAAAGACGAAGGTCCGAGAAAAGGTACATCAATTGAAGTTCTAAATAAATTACGAGCAGTATTTGCTGCCGGAGGAAGTGTTACAGCTGGTAATTCATCTCAAATGAGTGATGGTGCTGCTTTTGTAATGGTGATGAGTGAAGAAATGGTGAAAGAATTAAATATAGAACCAATTGCAAGAGTCGTAAATTATGCTGCAGCTGGCGTAGAGCCAAGAATAATGGGAATTGGCCCTGTCGCGGCAATACCAAAGGTTTTAAAACAAGCAGGGTTGCAACAAAATGATATCGATTTAATTGAATTAAATGAAGCTTTTGCATCTCAATCTTTAGCTGTAATGCGTGAATTAGACTTAAATCAAGAAATTGTAAATGTAAACGGAGGAGCGATTTCATTGGGTCATCCTTTAGGTTGTACAGGAGCAAAATTATCTGTGCAATTATTTGATGAAATGCGCAAACGAACAATGAAAAATAAATATGGAATGGTAACAATGTGCGTTGGTACAGGGCAAGGTGCTGCAGGTGTTTTCGAATTCTTAAATTAATAACAAAATTAAAAAAACAAAAAAATGGCAGATTTATTAAGAGGAGGACAATTTCTTGTAAAAGAAACGAATTGTGAAGACATTTTTACCCCAGAAGATTTTTCTGAAGAACAACAAATGATGAAAGAGGCAGTGATGGAGTTTAATGATAGAGAAATCATTCCTCACAAAAACCGTTTTGAATCAAAAGACTATGCACTTACCGAAGAAGTTATGCGCAAAGCAGGAGAATTAGGTTTTTTAGGAGTTGCTGTTCCTGAGGCTTATGGAGGATTAGGAATGGGATTTGTTTCTACACTTTTAACATGTGATTATATTTCAAGTGGAACGGGTTCTTTTAGTACTGCTTTTGGTGCACATACAGGTATAGGAACAATGCCTATAACCTTGTACGGAACGGAGGAACAAAAACAAAAATATGTTCCTAAATTAGCTTCAGGTGAGTGGTTTGGCGCTTACTGTTTAACAGAGCCGGGTGCAGGATCTGATGCAAATTCAGGAAAAACAACTGCAACTCTATCTGAAGACGGAAAATCATATAAAATTAACGGTCAAAAAATGTGGATTTCAAACGCAGGTTTTTGCCGCATAATGATTGTTTTTGCTCGAATAGAAAATGATAAAAACATTACTGGATTTATCGTTGAGTACGATCAAAACGATCCAAATGGAATTACTTTAGGTGAAGAAGAACATAAATTAGGTATTAGAGCTTCGTCTACAAGACAAGTGTTTTTTAATGATACTATTGTATCTGCAGACAACATGCTCGCCAGTCGTGGAGAAGGTTTTAAAATTGCCATGAATGCTTTAAATGTTGGACGTATAAAGTTAGCAGGAGCATGCTTAGACTCTCAACGCAGAGTTATTACTTATGCCGTAAATTATGCAAACGAACGCAAACAATTTAAAACTCCTATTTCAGACTTTGGAGCTATCAAAATTAAACTAGCAGAAATGACAACTAATGCTTATGTTGGTGAATCTGCCACTTATAGAGCTTCAAAAGATATTGAGGATAGAATTGCTTTAAGAGTTGCAGCAGGAAACACACACCAAGAGGCAGAGTTAAAAGGTGTAGAAGAATATGCTATTGAATGTTCTATCCTTAAAGTTGCTGTTTCTGAAGATGTACAAAATTGTGCAGATGAAGGAATTCAAATTTTTGGTGGAATGGGATTCTCTGAAGAAACACCAATGGAAGCTGCTTGGAGAGATGCTAGAATCGCACGTATTTACGAGGGCACTAATGAGATTAATAGAATGCTTTCTGTTGGTATGTTAATCAAAAAGGCGATGAAAGGACATGTAGATTTATTAGGACCTGCAACAGAAGTAGCAAATAGCTTGATGGGAATACCTTCTTTTGATACCCCAGATTTTTCAGCACTGTTTTCTGAAGAAAAATCAATGATTGCTAAATTAAAGAAAACATTTTTAATGGTTGCAGGTGCGGCGCTTCAAAAATATGGGCCAGATATTGAAAATCATCAACAGCTCTTAATTGCTGCTTCTGATATCTTAATTGAAATCTACATGGCAGAATCTGCAATTTTAAGAACTGAAAAAAACGCAAAACGTTTTGGTGAAGATTCTCAATCTGTACAAATTGCGATGTCTAAATTATACTTATATCATTCCGTAGAAATCATCGAAAAGAAAGGTAAGGAAAGTATCATTTCTTTTGCTGAAGGAGATGAGCAACGAATGATGTTAATGGGTTTAAAGCGTTTTACAAAATATGTAAACTATCCCGATATTGTCGATTTACGCAACGAAATAGCCGAAAAAGTAAAAGCAGAAAATAAATATTGCTTCTAAAAATCTCTTGATGTCAAATTGGGCTTGTTGAATATATTTTTTTTCAAGCTCAACTGACAATATTCAGTAAAGTTATTCCTAAAACTAATATTTTTTCGAGAGATTTATTAAAACCTAGATAAGTAATTACAAAATTAGTTGCAAATTAGAAGAAATAGTTGAATTTATAATTTTCATGTTTTTAGCAACACAATTCATTTAATATCAGTAGTTTTGCACGCATTTAAAAAATTTAGCTTACAATGAAGCGTATAAAACAATATAAAAAACTTTTTGAAATAGAGGGTCCTATTAATTTAAAGGACCTAAAAAAAACTTACCGAGGTTTGGTTAAAAAATGGCATCCTGATAAGTTTCAAAATCAAGAAGAAAAGGATGAAGCAGACATAATGAGTACCCAAATTATTGATGGATATCATTTTTTAGTGAGTATTGCTCCAGAAACTAAAGAAGCTAATTTAGAGGCATACAAAAAAACTATAACAGAATTTCAAGTTGCGGATTGGCATCATAAAAGTATGTTATTAGAAGTTACTTTTACGGATGGAAATAAATATGAATACTTTGGCGTTAGCAAAATCCTTTTCGGGAAATTTATAAACGCAAAATCGATGAATAATTTTGGTAAAAGAAATATTTTTAATTCTTTTACCTACAGAAAATCGATGAAGGCTTCTGTAGAAGTTTAAACGTATTTCTTTATACAATAAATAAAAAAGAGATTACATTATAATGTAATCTCTTTTTTATTTATGTAAAATATAATTCAGGCACTATTGTAAAGCCCCTAAATAGCGTTCTGCATCTAAAGCTGCCATGCAACCTGTACCTGCTGCCGTTACTGCCTGTCTATATTCTTTATCTTGAATATCTCCTGCAGCAAAAACTCCTGGTAAATTTGTTTTAGTCGATTTTCCTTCGGTTATTAAGTATCCGGTTTCATCCATATCCAATACTCCTTTAAATAAGTCTGAATTTGGTTTATGCCCAATAGCAATAAAAACCCCTGTAACAGAAAGCTCTGCTGTTTCTTGTGTTTTATTATTGATAGTTCTAACACCTTCTACCACGTTAGAACCTAAAACTTCATCAATTTCTGTATTATATAAAACTTCAATATTTTGAGTTTTATTAACTCTGTGTTGCATCGCTTTAGAAGCTCTCATAAAATCTTTACGAACCAATATTGTAACTTTACTACAAATATTAGCCAAGTAAGTAGCTTCTTCGGCTGCAGTATCTCCCGCTCCAACAACCACTACATCCTGCCCTTTATAGAAAAACCCATCACAAGTTGCACAAGCAGAAACACCACCACCAATCAAGCGTTGTTCACTTTCTATACCTAAATATTTTGCAGTGGCTCCTGTAGAAATAATTATTGTTTCAGCCTCTATTTCTTTAGACTCGTCAACTATAACTCTATGAATTCCACCAACCTCTTTACTCAAATCAACTTTTGTAACCAAACCAAAACGAACTTCTGTCCCAAAACGTTCAGCTTGATTTTTTAGATCTTCCATCATTGCAGTTCCATCTGTACCTTCTGCATAACCAGGAAAATTATCAACCTCAGTTGTTGTTGTTAACTGCCCCCCCATTTGCATACCTGTATACATCACAGGCTTCATGTCTGCTCTGGCCGCATAGATAGCAGCTGTATATCCGGCAGGACCAGAACCTATGATTAAACACCTAATTTTTTCTATTGTATCTGACATAATATTGACTATCCATTTTTAAAAATGTAAAAATAAAGTTTTTTGTGAATTCTAGTGGTGAATGTTTATAAGTTTTAACAACGAAAATACAACTCCACTAATTAGAGTTTTAGTTTAATAATAACAACTAATTTAATTGCTTTTTTACAAAAAGACTGTATATTTGCAATCCTTAAATGAAATATCATTTTCGGGGTGTAGCGTAGCCCGGTCATCGCGCCTCGTTTGGGACGAGGAGGTCGCAGGTTCGAATCCTGCCACCCCGACTGAAACAAAAAACCTTGATGAATTTCATCAAGGTTTTTTTGTTAAAATGAGTGCCTATCTTTTTTACTTTATCAACATATCTTTTGTTACAACAGTTCTAAACCCTATGTGGTCAGAACCCGAATTAGGCTCCATTCCCATTCTTGCTGAAATTCTAAAACTTGCACAATAAGACTCGTGGCATAAAAAAGAGCCACCTTTCATTACGTATTCTTGCTGGTAAGGATTGCTTGGTGAATAAGATTTTGAAGCTCCTTTTGGGTTTTTAAGAACCTCCATTGGATCTAATGTCTGGTAGTAATTTACATTGAATAAATCTGATGTCATTTCCCAAACATTTCCCGCCATATCGAACAATCCAATATTATTTGAAGGGTATGATTTGATCGGTGAAATATATTCAAATCTATCTTCTGAAATGTTTTCCATTGGAAATTTACCTTGCCACGTGTTTGCATTTGCATTTAAATCCTCAAACTTATTCCCCCAAGAGTAAATATTATCCTCAAATTTCCCTTGAGCAGCAGACTCCCATTCTGCTTCAGTTGGTAGTCTTCTATTAGCCCATTTACAATATGCCAGCGCATCTTCCTGAGCTACATGAACAACTGGAAAATTATCCTGTCCTTCAATAGAGCTCCCTGGCCCTTCTGGTTGTTTCCAATTTGCCCCAATTTTCCAAGTCCACCACTGTCCATAATTTTGCATAGAGACAACACCTTTAGCGTGTTTATTAAAAATTAAACTTCCGGGTTCTAAGTTTAAATCTGCAGGTTTTTCAGTTCCAGGAGGTAAATTTTTTTTAATCTCATCCCAATCTATTTGTCTTTCTGCCACTGTGACATATTTTGTTTCTTCAACAAATTTCTTAAACTGTTTATTTGTAACTTCATGAGCATCAATGAAAAAACCATCAACAACTACTTTATGCGAAGGTTTTTCTCGTGGCATTGCATACTTATCACCATTTTTACCTCCCATTAAAAATGTTTTTGAAGCAACCCAAACCATTCCATCAGGTGTAGGGTGAATTTCTTCTTTGGTATTTTCTATATTACTCTCCGTTTTTATAGATTTATCCTCATTTGATGCCTTCTTTTGATCACAACCAACAAATACAAATGTCATTAATACGACTATTGTGATTAATGTCTTAAAATTCATAATTAAAATTTAATAGTTTTACGCAAATATAGAGTTCTTCTAAAATACCGTCTTAAAATCATTTATTTATTTTTGCATTTTTATTTTTTTTAACAAAAAAATCGAAATAAATTCTTAATTTTAATTATATGATTGATTGTTAAATTATAAAGATATAAGTAAAATCTATTTATTTATTGGTGAAATGGTATAAAAATTGATATATTTAGACCACAACAAAATACAAGAATAAAACAATATGGAATTAATTGATAAAGCTTTAGAATTTGAAACAAGAAAGATGAGATTCCCAACTACTAGTGATCGCGTTCTAGCAGCTAGAGAAGCAAAATCTTTAATTTTAAGTTTAAATGAAGTCTACAAAGAGAATAAAGATGCAGAAATTATGGACATCATGAAACGATTGACCGTAATTAAACAAAGAATAGAAAGACGTTTAAAAGGGAAACCATTGACTTCTTAAAATATTTCTTTTTTCTGACTTTTTTTAACGTCCCTAACAAATAATTTGAAATAAAAAATTACATTTAAAACAAAATTATTTTAACAGAGAAAACTTACAATTAAGTTAACAAATGACATAATTTGGGATCTACAGCTTTATTACTATGCTGAATGAGGTACTAAATTAGAAAATACTTTTGAAATAAAAAATCGACAAGTTGTAAAAAAGAAGAACTTAAAAAAATGAATAAGGTTTTAGTTATTGGTGGTAGTAAAGGTATTGGAAATGCAATTATCGAATCTTTAGTTGAGGACAATTCAGTGATTAATATTAGTAGAACAAAACCTCTACTTTCTAACCCGAACCTTACTCATGTAACTTGTGATGCACTTATAGACGATCTGCCCAACTTTGAAACAATAGATAGTTTAATCTATTGCCCAGGAAGTATCAATTTAAAACCAATTTCCCGTCTTACATTAAATGATTTCCGAGATGACTTTGAAATAAACTGTATTGGAGCTGTAAAAGCAATTCAACATTATTTACCTTTATTAAAAAAAAGTAATAAACCTTCGATTTTACTATTTAGTACTGTTGCAGCAAAGCTCGGAATGCCCTTTCATGCAAGTATTGCCGCGGCAAAATCTGCTGTAGAAGGACTAACCAAATCCTTGGGAGCAGAATTAGCGCCGCTAATTCGTGTGAATGCAATTGCACCCACTGTAACTAATACAGATTTAGGATCTAAACTTTTGCGTAATGATCGAATGATAGAGAATATAACAGAACGCCACCCTTTAAAAAAATATTTAGATCCTAAAGAAGTCGCTGATTTAGCCACTTTTTTAATTTCCGACAAAGCAAATTCTATTTCAGGTCAAATTTTCGAACTGGACTGCGGAATTGTAAGTTTTAAAATATAACTAAACCAAAACACAATGAATATTTACGATATCGAGATTAAAAGTCTCCAAAATACCCCTATTCAATTATCAGATTTTAAAGGGAAATATATTCTTTTTGTCAATGTAGCCTCCAAATGTGGTTTTACGCCTCAATATAAATATTTAGAAAAATTACATAATTCTTATAAAGAAAGTTTAGTTGTTATCGGAGTTCCTTGCAATCAATTTGGAAAGCAAGAACCTGGAAACAATGAGGAAATAAACGAGTTTTGTCAATTAAATTACGGTGTTTCATTTTTAATGACAGAAAAAATAGACGTAAAACAAGTAAACCAGCACCCTTTATACACTTGGTTAACTTCAAAAAGGTTAAACAACAAAAAAAATTCTTCTGTAAAATGGAACTTCCAAAAATACCTAGTTTCACCAGAAGGAAAATTAATTGATTACTATTTGTCGATCACAAGTCCTTTAAGTTCAAAAATAACAAAACACCTAAAATCTTAAAACAGTGTGTAATGCTTAAAAAAATATCTGAATTTGAAAAACTATAAAATTCCTACAAAAATATTACAAACAGCAATTCGTCATCAGAACCGATATATTAAATAATATTTTTAGAGAACTGAATTTCTACAAAAAAACAGCTATGAAACAATTAAAACTTACACTATTATTTTTAATCATCAATTTTGGAGGACTAGCAATTGGAAGTTGGTTGATGAATAATGGTCCATTAACAGAATGGTATACCAATTTAAACAAAGCTCCTTGGTCGCCTCCAGGTTTCGTTTTTGGAATTGCATGGACAATAATTATGATTTGCTTTTCAATTTATTTGGGACGTCTTTTTATAACAGACTATGGTCCTAAATTAATTGTAATATTTTCAATCCAATTCATTTTAAACGTAAGTTGGAACTACATTTTTTTTAACCAACATTTAATATTATTTGGACTTATTACAATAATCCTACTAACTGCTCTAATTTCCTATTACTTCTTTGAATTAAGTCAAAAAATTAGACATTTTAAATTTTTATTACTGCCATATATCATTTGGCTTTGTATTGCAACCTCTTTAAATCTTTACATTTTAATCCATAATTAATATGAAAATTTATACATTTCATAGAAAACAAAAACTACCAATTTCAGTCGAGAAAGCTTGGGAGTTTCTCTCAAATCCAGCGAACTTAAAAACAATTACTCCCAAATATATGAGTTTTGATATTCTTTCTGGAAATGAAAAACCAATGTACGCTGGCCAAATAATTCAATATATTGTTACCCCGATTCTTGGTATAAAAACAAAATGGGTAACCGAAATCACACACGTAAAAAAAAATGAGTATTTTGTAGATGAACAGCGCTTTGGACCATATGCCCTTTGGCATCACAAACATTTTATTCATAAAATTGACGGAGGTGTGGAAATGGAGGATATTATAGATTACAAAATTCCATTGGGCCTTTTAGGTCGGATAGCGCACCCAATATTGGTAAAACCAAAGCTTGAAGAAATATTTGCATACAGACAAACGACATTAATTAAACTTTTTGGCGAATTAAAATAATGACAGATAAAATTAACATTTTTTGGTTTAGAAGAGACCTACGTTTAAATGATAATAATGGATTATTTAATGCATTGAAATCAGGCAGAAAGGTACAGCCCATTTTTATTTTTGATAAAGAAATTTTAGACAAGCTTCCTAAAGATGATGCGCGTGTTTCTTTTATTCATCAAGAAATTGAAAACATACATCAACAATTAGAGAAAATAGAAAGTACAATTGATATCTATTACGGAAAACCGATTGACATTTTTAAATCCTTATCTGAAAAACATGAAATTGATATTGTTTTTACCAATCATGATTACGAACCATATTCCATAAAAAGAGATCTAGAAATCAATCGATTTTTAGAAACGAAAAATATTCATTTAAAAACATTTAAGGATCAAGTAGTTTTTGAACGAAATGAAATCGTAAAAAAAGACGGAACGCCCTATAAAGTTTATACACCATACTCTAAAAAATGGTTAGAAAATTTTCATTTAAGAGGTATTGATACTTTCCCATCAGAAGAGATACAACAGCACTTTATAAAGAAAAAATCAGAGCATTTTTTAACATTACAAGAAATTGGATTTACAAAATCTCCTATAAATGTTAAATCGCACAAAATTTCAACTGAAATTATTGATGATTATGAAGAAACTAGGAACTTTCCAGCTAAAGATAGTACTTCTAAACTAGGTGCACATTTACGTTTCGGAACTGTAAGCGTAAGAAGAATGGCTGAAAAAGCTGGAAAAAGCAACAATATAACATTCCTAAAAGAATTGATATGGCGAGAGTTTTTTATGCAAATTTTATGGCATTTTCCGAGTACAACTAAAGATAGCTTTAAACCAAAATACGATAGAATTATTTGGCGGAACAATGAAAATGAATTTAATGCTTGGTGCAAAGGAGAAACTGGCTATCCTTTAGTAGATGCAGGCATGAGAGAGCTAAACCAAACTGGCTTTATGCATAACAGAGTTAGAATGTTAACGGGCAGTTTTCTTTGCAAACATTTATTAATTGATTGGCGATGGGGGGAAGCATATTTTGCTGAAAAGTTACATGACTACGAACAATCTAGTAATATAGGAAACTGGCAATGGGTTGCTGGCTCAGGTGTAGATGCTGCTCCCTATTTTAGAATTTTTAATCCAACTACACAAATTCAAAAATTTGATAAAAGCCTAGAATACATAAGTAAATGGGTCCCAGAATTCCAAGAGCTAACATATACTAGACCAATTGTTGAACACAAATTTGCCAGAGAACGATGTTTAAAAATATATAAGAAAGCTTTAAGTGATTTCTAATACTTAGTAATATTTTTTCTTTTTACTTTCTCAGAATTAAACAGACTGCCAATAATACAAAATTCACTGCTTCCTCAAATGATTGGAATACTAATAATACATTAAACAATAAAACAATACCAAAAACTTGAGAAAGATTATGTTTATTAGAAAAAGATAGATGCACAAGCTATGAACCATTCTAATAAATCAATTCGTAAATTATTCAATCCCGTTAAAAAACATAAAATTTTATTAGGTTTAATTTATTATCTAATATATATTTGCGCTCTCAAAATAAAAGCCGATGTAGCTCAGCTGGCTAGAGCAGCTGATTTGTAATCAGCAGGTCGTGGGTTCGAGTCCCTCCATTGGCTCAAAATATCAAAAGTCTCAAAACATTTCTGTTTTGAGACTTTTTTTTACATTATAATTAGTGATCTCATTCTGAATGATTAAAAAAAAGCTCCCAGATAAGAATAAAAAAAGGCATTAATATTGTAAAATCTTTATTATTTTAGGGGTCTAATTACACCTTAATTATAACTTTATGCTCATTATAGGAATTGCTGGAGGTACAGGAAGTGGAAAAACGACGGTAGTCAATCAAATTATTAAACAACTACCTACTAATGAGGTTTGTGTAATTTCTCAAGACTCCTACTACAACCAGACTGATAATTTATCTTATGAGGAAAGAACAAAAATTAATTTTGATCATCCCAGAGCAATCGATTTTGACTTACTAGTGAAACATCTAAAGAAGTTAAAATCAGGAAAAACAATTGAACAGCCCGTATATTCATTTGTAACCCATAACAGAACAACAGATACGATATTAACGCACCCTAGAAAAGTTGTTATTGTAGAAGGAATTTTAATTTTTAATAACGAAGCTTTAAGAGATTTATTTGACATTAAGATATTTGTTCACGCGGATACTGATGAACGTTTAGTACGCAGAGTTCGAAGAGATATTACAGAAAGAGGGAGAGATATAGATGAAGTTTTAAACAGATACCAAGACACTCTAAAACCTATGCACCTCCAATTTATTGAGCCAACGAAGAATTTTGCAGACATTATCATTCCTAACAATAAGCGAAATACAGTTGCAATTGATGTTGTTCGAACAGTAATTAACGACCGCTTATAAATTTATGAACCTAAAAAAAATAAGGAAAAATCGATTTATAAAAATTATAACAAATGTTTTTGTTTTAATATTAATTCCTTTTTTAATATGGATGACTTTTATTGATAACAATTCTTACCTCGTCCACAGAAAATTAGACCATGAAATTAATGACTTAGAAAATACAATATCTTTTTACAAAAAGAAAATAGAAGAGGACAAGGCTACCATAAAAAATTTAAAAGATTCATTGCAATTAGAGCGATTTGCAAGAGAAAAATACTTAATGAAGAAAGACAATGAAGACATCTATTTAATCGAATTTGACACAATAAAATAATAAATGAGTAAATCTCTATTTCATGAGTTCCAAAAAACCTCTACTTCTGCTTGGAAAAACAAAATTCAAGTAGACTTAAAAGGAGGAGACTACAATGATTTACTGCTCTGGAAAACTAACGAGGGAGTTGTTGTTAAGCCTTTTTATACCTCAGAAGACAGAACATTTCATGAAATAAAAACACCAAATGAAGGTTTTAATATTTGTCAAAGTATTTTTGTAGATGATGAAAAAATAGCAAATTCATTAGCCATTGATGCTCTCAAAAGAGGGGCAACTTCAATTCTATTTGAGGCAAATTCTGTCTTTGACTATGAAAAATTATTACTGAATATTAAGTTAGAATCGATTTATATTTATTTCAATTTTTCTTTCTTAAACGCTCCTTTTCAAATTGAAATTTCAGAATTTATACAATCAAAAAACATTTATTTTCAGACAGATATCATTGGAAATTTAGCCGAAAATGGAAATTGGTTTTCTAATTTAAAAGATGATTTCAATCAATTAGATAACATTCAGAAAAACACACAAAATTGTATTTCAGTTTCAGGTGATTTATATCAAAATTGTGGAGCAACAATAACACAACAACTTGCTTATTCATTGGCCCATGCCAACGAATATTTAAACAAATTTGGGAGGGGTATTGCTGATAACATTCATTTTTCTTTTTCTGTTGGAAGTAATTATTTTTTCGAAATTGCTAAATTAAGAGCTTTTAGAATTCTATGGACGACCCTTTTAACCGCATATGATGTTGAGAACTTAAAAGCTCATATTTTTGTAAAACCAACGTTAAGAAACAAAACATTATATGACTACAACGTAAATTTATTAAGAACAACCTCTGAATGTATGAGTGCAATTTTAGGTGGCGCAAATACTATTTCTAATGTTTCTTATGATGCTATTTATCATAAATCTAACGAGTTTGGTGAGAGAATTGCTAGAAATCAACTGTTAATATTGCAACAAGAAAGTTACTTGCAAGAAGGTCAAAATATTGCTGATGGCTCCTACTACATCGATTCGCTAACACAACAATTAGCAGAAAACGCATTAACTCTTTTTAAACAATTAGAAAAAAGTGGTGGATTTTTAAAAAAATTAAAGACAGGTACAATTCAGAAAAAAATAAAAGAAAACTCTAAAAAAGAAGAGAAAGGTATACTCAACAAAGAAATAATATTATTAGGAACCAATTTACAGCCAAACAAAGAGGACAGAATGCAACATAATTTAGAGCTGTATCCTTTTGTAAAGCAACGTAATATAAAAACATTAATTCCTCCATTAACAAAAAACCGTCTTTCCGAAGCATTTGAAAAAGAAAGATTAATTTCTGAAAAGATGTAAAATGTAGGTATAATGAATAAAACTGCAGAAATTCTTAGAAAACAAAAAAGACAAAACCAATTAAAAAAGGAAGTCAAAAGAATGAAGAAGAAAATACCTGTATTCTTTATTGGGTGTATTTTTTTTGTTAGTATTACTTTGTCTATAATAGAAAAAAAATTCAATATTTTCTTTCATAACAATGTCGACTTTATAATTGGAACGCTAATTTTCCTCTGTATATTTTCATTAATTTTTGTGCTTATAAGCGATTATATAACTAAAAAGAAAATTAAGAAATATAAAGCGCTTGGTTGGGAATTATATCATTTAATGAAGTTAGAAGTAACAGACAAAAATGAGTAGAAAAGAGGTTCAACATATAAAACTAAATACAAAAAAACAGAAAGCAATAATCCCTTTTAAACATGAAGGATTTGCTGCAGGAATTGTGCCAAATTTACGTGGCCCCTATTCTACAATGTACGTAAGAAGACCATGGACAATCAGACAATACGCCGGATTTTCTACCGCTGAGGAAAGTAACGCTTTCTACAGAAGAAATTTACAAGCTGGTCAGAAAGGATTGTCGGTTGCTTTTGACTTAGCAACTCACAGAGGTTATGATTCAGACCACGAAAGAGTTCAGGGTGATGTCGGTAAAGCCGGTGTGGCTATTGACTCAGTGGAAGATATGAAGATTTTATTCAACGAAATTCCATTAGATAAAATGTCTGTTTCAATGACTATGAACGGTGCAGTTTTGCCAATTTTAGCATTTTATATTGTTGCTGCAGAAGAACAAGGTGTTGCATTAGATCAACTTTCAGGAACTATCCAGAACGATATTTTGAAAGAGTTTATGGTTAGAAATACTTATATCTATCCGCCCTCTCCATCTATGAAAATTATTGCTGATATTTTTGAATACACGAGTAATAAAATGCCTAAATATAATTCAATTTCAATTTCTGGATATCATATGCAAGAAGCAGGGGCAACTGCAGAAATAGAATTGGCTTACACACTTGCTGATGGTTTAGAATATCTAAGAAAAGGAATTGAAGCTGGCATGGATATCGATGCTTTTGCTCCAAGGCTATCTTTCTTTTGGGCGATTGGCATGGATCATTTTACAGAAATCGCCAAATTACGAGCAGCAAGAATGTTGTGGTCTAAAATTGTAAAAAAATTCAATCCGACAAACCAAAAATCGCTAGCTTTAAGAACACACTGTCAAACCAGTGGTTGGTCTTTAACAGAACAAGATCCTTTTAACAATGTTGCAAGAACAACAATAGAAGCGATGGCTGCTGCTTTTGGTGGAACACAAAGTTTACACACAAATGCTTTGGATGAAGCGATTGCGTTGCCAACAGATTTTTCTGCAAGAATTGCAAGAAATACACAAATCTATTTACAAAAAGAAACCCATATTACTAAAACTGTTGATCCTTGGGCGGGAAGTTTTTATTTAGAAAAACTAACGGAAGAGATAGCTAATAAAGCTTGGGAATTAATTACAGAAGTGGAAGAATTAGGGGGAATGACAAAAGCTATTGAAAAAGGAATCCCCAAAATGCGCATAGAAGAAGCGGCTGCTAAAAAACAAGCAAAAATTGATAGTGGAAAAGATGTAATTGTAGGTGTAAACAAATATCAATTAAAAGAGGAAGATCCGTTACATATTTTAGACGTTGATAATGAAGCTGTTCGAAAATCTCAAATTAAAAGATTACATGATTTAAAAGAACACAGAAATAATACTGACGTTCAAAAAACCCTAACAGATATAACAGAAGCTGCTAAAACAGGGAATAAAAACTTGCTTTTTTTGGCAGTAAAGGCAGCAAGAAGTAGAGCTACTTTAGGTGAAATTTCTAATGCTCTAGAAGTGGTTTACGGAAGACATAAAGCAGTTCACAAAACAATTTCAGGTGTGTACAGTAAAGAAATAAAAAACGATAGCCTTTTTAAAAAAGCAACGCAATTAGCTGACGAATTTTCGGATTTAGAAGGACGACGCCCAAGAATTATGATTGCAAAATTAGGGCAAGATGGGCATGATAGAGGTGCTAAAGTAGTTGCAACCGGTTATGCAGATTTAGGCTTTGATGTAGACATTGGTCCTTTATTCCAAACTCCCGCAGAGGCAGCAAAACAAGCTGTAGAAAATGATGTTCATATTTTAGGAATATCTTCATTAGCCGCTGGTCATAAAACATTGGTTCCCCAAGTGATTGCAGCACTTAAAAAATATAATCGTGAAGACATTATGGTAATTGTTGGCGGTGTAATTCCCGCACAAGATTATCAATTCTTATTTGATGCAGGTGCTGTTGGTATTTTTGGACCTGGAACAAAAATCTCTCAAGCTGCAATTGATTTACTCACGATTTTAATTGATAGTACCACTGAATAATTTTGTTTTGCTTCTCTAGTTAATTTTAATCAACTAGTTAAAAAAAGACCGAAACAATTTTAAATGAATACAAAATAGCACAAAACATATTTCAAGTCGCAAACGTGCTTACCCTTTTTGAAATAATTTCTTATACTTTGAGTGGTGCATAAAAGAATAGTTCTCTTTATCCCTCTTTTTATCATTTATAACTAATTACAACAATGCAAAAGTTTTAGTTCCAATAAATAGAACTCTTCAACTTCAAAAATAGTATTTTAATCTAATACACTCAATTTTTAAAAAAAACACAAATAAATGCGAATGAGTTTTATAAACACATCCATAACTGCCTAATTTTTAACAAATCTTAACAATAAAAAAGAACTTTTGAACATGGAATTTTATTTCTTTTATCCGTAAATTTGTGACACTTTTAAAACTCACCAAAAAGAGATGAAAAAAATCATTAATATACTCTATTCCACACGATTAACAGCATTCTTATTTATAGTCTTTTCGACCACGATGGGAGTGGCTACATTTATAGAAAATGATTTTGGCACACAAACATCTAAAGCATTAGTTTACAACGCGTGGTGGTTTGAGTTAATTATGGCATTCTTTATTATTAATTTCTTCGGTAATATTTTTAGATACAAATTGTTGAGAAAAGAAAAATGGGCTGTTTTAATGTTTCATTTATCATTTTTATTTATTCTGATTGGGGCGGGAGTTACCCGTTACATTGGTTATGAAGGTATTATGCTGATAAGCGAAGGGGAAACTACAAGTGAATTTTTATCTGAAACAACGTATTTAAATGTTACCGTTGATGATGGCGAAAATCAGCGAACACCTAATATTGAAAAAAGTTTATTATTGTCTGCCTGGGGCGAAAACAATGTTGAATTTGAATCTAATTTTAAAACTCAAAAAATTAATTTTAAATTAATCGACTACATCCCTTGGGCAGAAAAAAAACTTATTGAAGATGAAAATGGTGTGGAGCATTTGTTTTTTGTAGAATCTTCAGAAGGAACACGTCATGAACATTGGATTAAAAAAGGAACTATTCAAAATATCCATGGAATTTTAGTAGGTTTTGATGCACCTAGCAGTAATGCCTCTATTAACTTTACAACAGAGGAAGGCAGCTTAAAAATGAGCTCTAAAGATACAGGTGATTGGTTTAGAATGGCCGATCAAAAAAGAGGAAACATTGTAAAAGATTCTGTTCAAAATTTTCAATACTTAACACTTCACAATGTTTCTGGATTACAATTTGTAATTCCACGACCTGCTGAAAAAGGATTTATAAAAACAGTCAGTGGACCAAAAGACCCAAAAAAACGAGATGTCACTGTATTTGATGTAACTACAAACAATGAGACCAAACGTGTGGAACTCACCGGAGGAAGATTTAATGTTGATGGGGTAAAAGAACTATCGATTAGTAATTTGAATTTTAGAATGTGGTATGGCGCTAAAATTTTAGAAACTCCTTTTTCTATAAAATTAAATGACTTTCAATTAGAAAAATATCCAGGATCAGAAAGTGC
>ENA-UZXB01000361-UZXB01000361.1-metagenome-genome-assembly--contig:-Day-2-1m-contig-361_pt1 | contig 57973 bp, 55 predicted proteins | sample MGYA00260339_ERZ794899 | MGnify/ENA metagenome assembly ERZ794899 | reverse complement strand
TTAATAAGTACAATTTTAATTGTAGTAGCTGTTCTTTTTGGATTTGCAATAATAACAATCCATAATAAATATGAAAAAAATACTTTGCCTAACAACGTATATAAAAAATAGCGCGAGTCTTTGATAAAACAAAGGTTTGGACATTTTTAGGAAGTCGCCAAATTTTTAAATTTGACAAATTTCCAAAAATAAAATAAATAGTAAAATTTAAAAATTCGGCTTGTGTTTCATCCGAAAATTATCGCTTATTATCAGCGCTACTTTTCATATACTAAACGTTAGCGGGCATTAAACACAACTATGAAAAATTACTTTTTATTTTTAATAATTTAAATTTTTCAATTTGTTGCTTGTAATGAGAATAAGCCATCTCAAAGTTCTGACAATTCAGAAGAAATGAGTTATCCTATGGAAGGCGTGATGGTTAATAAAACACAGTGTCAACTTTATGGAAACTTTAAGGACTTAAAGATTGATGATATTGTAGGAATATGGAAAGACTCTCTTTTTTGGAAAATGAACAGAAACAATTCAAAAAATAAGTGTTATCACGGTATTAACGAATTAGATAAAAAAATAGTGTTAGAATTAAATGAAGATAAAACTTATAAGCTGTCAACTAACTTTTCTCGACCACAGCATAATACAGTAGAAGTTGGAGAGTTTTTTTACATTTTGATTCAACTATAACTACCTTACTTTTAGCCGAAAATCCAAAAGGAAAATTCAAGTTTGAACAAGGAGACACAATGACCGGCGTATATCATAATTTGTTGTGGGTTGATAATAATACTATCATCTTAGATCAAGAAAATAGACACAAAAACTATAAATGGAGAGAGGCAATCGAATTCAACAGAGTTAAAAAATAGTACCTACTCCACTTCGTTTTATCTTTTTGACTAATTACAGAACTCAAAATTAATTCTTAAATTTGTATCCAAGTGAATACACTTATTTATGTACTTAATTGAAAAAACTTCTGAATTTGATAAATGGCTCCGCAAGTTAAAAGACAGACGGGCAAAAGCTAAAATCTTATTTAGAATTCAGCGGATAGAAGAAAAAGGAAATTTTGGGGACTGCAAGCCCATTGGAGATGGACTAACTGAACTAAGAGTTCCAGAAGGAAAAGGTTACAGAGTGTATTTAAAAGAACATGCAGGAATTGTTACTATTCTGTTATTTGGTGGCGACAAAGCCACACAACAAGCAGATATTGAAAAAGCTAAACTACTGTGGACTAAATATAAAAAAGATTAATTATGAAAACTACAAAATTTGACATCGCAGATTATCTTGATGATAATGAAATGGTAGCTGAATACTTAAATACAATTTTAGAAGATGGGGACGCATCTGACGTAATTGCTGCAATTGGTCACATAGCTAAAGCCATTGGTATGACTAAAATTGCAGAAGAAACAGGACTTAGCAGACCAAGTTTATACAAAGCTCTTAATCAAGATTCAAAACCACAATTTGACACTATTTTCAAAGTTTTAAAAGCCGTTGGTGGTCAGCTGCATATTAATTCTATGCCTGCTGCATAATATTATCGCCTTGACTGCTTACAAGACTCAGAATTATTAGACTGAGAACAAGGCTGATAAAAATAAAACGACCCGCTAACATAGTATAAAATTAATTAGGCATCAGCAGGTTACGATATTTCAGCTTTCTTTTGAAAGTCCACAAAATCTGTTTGCAGAATTCGTAATGATTGATAAATTACAAAACTGCAAATCAGTTTTTGCTAATTAGTAAATTACAAACATTACCTTTACCTATCGCCTAAATAATGTTATACGGGCGTTACCAAAAATATGGTGCGTTAAACAAACATAAGTTACAAAGTTAAAGGAACATAGTTTACACTTTTAGGACGTATAATCTGAACACTAATTCAGATTATCATGCCTTGGAAAGTAAAAACAACTATGGAACAGAAAGTAGAATTTATTAGTGCATGGCGAACTCAAAAACACACCATCACAGGACTTTGTAAATCATTTGAAATTTCAAGAACAACTGCCTACTGACTGATAGATCGGTTTGAAAATTTCGGACTTGAAGGGTTAATTGAACGCAAAAATAGCTGCTCTAAGCATTATTTCCTTATGCTTCGACCAAAACTCCGTATCGTGTGCTTCTATAAAGTCAGAACGCAAAAAATACTGTTCATTCCTGCGATGATTTACATTATCAATAGAGACAATGGTTCTATTATCAGGTAACCTAGCAATATTTTGAGATCTTAAAGCTCTGCTGCCTTGCTCACTTATGAAAAACCCGAAAATATCATTAACACCTTTGTCTACATATTCAGGGTATTCTTCTGAAGCAAAAACATATTCAAATTTTATGCTAGCTCTTAAAGCTAATAAATCAAATTCGAGTGTAGCTGCATCTAAGACTACTCCTGTTGCTATAGCTTGTAATGCAACATCACTCATTCCCGAGGTTCTTACACCTGTTTTTACCGATTGATTTGGTCCTCGGGCGTCAAATATACTTCCTGTAGAAATAACTAATCCCGAATCTATTAATCCGGTTGGTTCTTTACTTTTAAATGCTGCAATGGAAATATCTTTACCTGAGTATTTAACATTTTTAATTATTAAGTCACTTTTAGGTTCTAATAATACCTGTTTTACCAAGTAATCATAAGACTTAGAGGTATCAAAAAGAAGTTGAGCTGCTAAGTTTCCAAAAACCAAGCAGCTCAAACAAAAAGTAATTAATAATTTACGCATTCAGTTTATTTATCTGAATTTAGAATTATTGGCAATCCTCCTTCTCCTCCACCAATAACGATAACTTTGGCGTTAGAAGATTTCGCTAACTCTTCAGTTGCAGAAATACCTTTTTCTTTAAGAATATTGTCAGTAATACTTGCACTTAAAATTCTGTTTGCAGCAGCCTTTCCTTCTGCATCAATCTTTCTTCTTTCTGCTTCTTTCTTTTCTTTTTCAATTAAGTAAGTATACTTCTGAGCTTCTTGATCGGCCGCTAACTTAGCCTCAATAGAGTTTTTAATGGTAATCGGAAGCTTAATCGATCTAAATAATAAAGCTTTTAATTCAATGTTGTTTTCCACTAAGATATCTCTTGTTTTAGATTCAATTTTAGTTTCAATTTCTTGTCTTTTGGTAGCGTATAGCTCTTCTGGTGTGTACTGCCCAATTACTTGCCTAACAGCTGATCTAAGTTCAGGACGTATTAAACTTTCGATATAGCCAGTTCTAAATTTTCTATATAAATATCCAACCTGCTCCGGCATTGGTCTAAACCTTAAAGAAACATCTAAACTAATGGATAGTCCATCTTTTGATAAAACATCCATAGTTTCCTCGATTTGCTGCTCTTGAATTTGAAAAACGATAACATCATTCCAAGGAGCGATTATATTTAAACCCTCCCCTTTTATGTTATCTACATCAAGACCTGATGTATACTTTTTAAATACTACTCCTCTTTCAGTTGGCTGAAGAATTACAAAGGTTTTAGTAAAAAATATTAAAATTAATACTACTGCGACACCAATAAATATGTAGGGTCTAAGTTTTTTAGGGTCGATTGAAGGTTCTTGAAAATTGCTCATCTTTTATTGTATTATGATTTTTTTAATTGTTGAATTTTTCTCTGAATTAATTTTTAGGAAATATATTCCTTTTTCTATATCTGTAACATCTAAATGCATCAAATTGTTATTATTATTTAGGTCGCCATTTAAAACAATTTGTCCAATTGAGTTAACTAACTCATAAGTACCTGTAATATTCTCATAAATTACAGTTAATTGGTTTCTTGCAGGATTTGGGAAAACTTCTAATTGACTAAATTCTTCAGCCTCATTCAAACCTGTCGTTCTGCCTACAGTAAAATAGTATTCATGTCCACCTCCAAAATCAGGCTCAAAAGTCTTAATTATTGTACCATTTTGTTGGGTTATTCTAAAATATCCGCTTCCTGCTGAATTGGCCCAAAATGACAAACCATCATCTCCTGTATCAAATAATCTTAGCTGATAACAACCTGTAGGCAAATTTATAGAATTGGTATAGGTTTGATTATTTCCTAAGCTGCTTCTTGATAATACCGTCGCTCCTGAACTATTTCTTAATGTATAACTAGAATGATTTCCGTTTGAGTTTGTACGAATTACAATATTTAAATTACTTGGTAAATCGTCTACTAGTTCGAATTTACTATTAAAAGTATTATTGTGAACGTATTGATCCGCTCCACCATTTACAGATGTAATTCTTGCGGTAAAAGTATTTGTGCCAGGTAAGGCAGCTGTCCAAAAAGATTGTGGAATTACCAATTGAACATTTGTTTCATCCATGTAAACCAAATTACCTGTCCAAGTTTGTGTTTGTGGGGAACTCCCATTTACGCTATATTCAATTGTTGCTGATGTAAGCGTATTTGAGCCTGTATTCTGAATTGTGATTATTGGATTATAACACATCGGGTTAATTCTTCCAAATTCAATTTGATTTGTTGGTCGTATTACAGTAACTAATTTAGCGTCATTTTGAAAATTAGCTGATCCGTAAGAAACTAATTGTTCGCTTACAATATATCGAGAATCTCCTACTGCACCATTCACGTTGTAGTCAACTGTAATAGAGTCTCCGGTAACATATGTAGTAAGATCATATTCGTCGATATCTGTTGCCATTCCGGGACACCATCCTGCCCTATCATATATCCAAGTTCCCCCTTGCGGAAAAACAGGATTATCAGCACATTCTTTCCAAACAAGATTATTAAAAACAATAGCACCTGAGTTAATTGTAATTGTATGGTTTCTTGCAATAAACTCTCCTTGTTGCCCATGTCCAGTTATTGCACTTCTCAATTTAAAATTACTAGCCGATGTATCTACATGAACTGTCCTTGGAGCGAAAAATCTATTCGAGTTTATATCTGAATAGTTTCTTTGATCCACTTTCCAAATTTGTTGTATCGATTTAACTTCGGCCATTGGAGTTCCAATAATAAAGTAAAATTGAATATCCATTTCTTCTTGGTTCTGACCTCCTCTTTCTAGGGTCATTCTTCTATTACCTTTTAATACCGGAAGAAAATCAGTTACATCAAAATACCAAGCTTCACCATCTGTTCCTAAATCTAACCCTATACCATAAGGTGTTACAAAGGACATTATTTCAACTTTAGACGGATTTCTTTGAAAATAATTTAAAGTAACTTGTTGTAAATTGGAGGTTGAAGAAGAAGCTGCAGATGATACAACATTTCCTGCTAAATCGTATATTACAGTATTCTCAGGATAATAGCTATTTAAAGTTGTTCCTATACTGTCTGACTGAGTTGTTCCAACTCGAGGGTAAATGGTTCTCTCAGTTACAAAAAACGGATCATTAACAAGGGTATCCAATATTGTATCGGCTCCTATGGTTAAATTATAGGTTCCTTGGTATAATTTAACATTTGGTCGAGTTGAGTACGAATTAAAATTCTTTATCATTTCATCACCAATAATGCTTTTGTAATTAGGCACACTTTCAAATTCAGCATGATTTTGATTACCACTAATATCGCTTATTCTATTTCCGGAACCATTTAGTTCGTAAGCTAATTCTAGGTTGGCTAGGTTTGGATGCGTATTTGCTGAAACATTTCCACTAGTATCTATTTTTCGATGCATCCAGTCTTTAATCGTATTTAACGAAAGAGCTGATGACCAAACTCTAATATCATCAATCTCTCCTGTAAAATATCTATTATGAAAACCTTTAGAGATTTCAAAAAGTTTTGATGAACCTGTATTCATTGGCCTTGTTTGAACAGATGAGCTATAATCCCATTTCCCATCAATATAAAATCTCACATCATACATACTAGAACCGCTAAATGTAAAAGCTACATGATGCCAATTACCATCATCTACAGTTGCTGTTCCAACGGCATAAGCGCTATTTATTTCGAGTCTTAATTGTCCGTTATTATTAATCCAAAAGGATTGCTTTTGACCTTGAGCGTTTGTACCCCAAGTAGCTATTTCGCCACGTCCTGTTGTTTTAATCCAAGCTTCAACTGTTCTTGAGTTACTTCCAGAAATTCCCAAATAAGAATCAGCAACTATATAATTGCTTGGGAAAAAGTTTCCTGACAAATCAGCATTTGCTACAATTGAATTTGCACCTGAATTTGAACTAAGTGATAAAGCCTGATTAGAATTAATTCCATCATAAGATAGTTGAACCAAAATATTAGAGCTTCCGTCCCAAGTAAATGGAGTATTAAACTGAATTCTATTTTCACCCAAGTTAAATGTATAATCGTGATGATATACCTCTTGCAAATTATTTAAAACCGCTGTATCTACTATATCTACATTTACTAGATTGGTTTGCTTTAGCTTCACTCTAAATTCTTTCACTTTAATATTCCCACTTGATAAGGAATTAAAAGAAAGAGCATCTATACTTCCCATTGTAAGTCCTTCAGAAGTTAATTCACTAGAACTAATTATCATAAAAGACTTTCCATTGTTTGCACTTTTAATAAAGTTTGTATCAGCAATAGTTCCTGTCCCAATTGAAGCAGTATCTTCTTGAGTAATTCCGTTTAATATGACCTTAGTTTGAAGTTTTGGGCTTATACTATAAGTTGGAGTATTGCTATATATTGAATTGGGATTAGTGCTTGGAGTAATCGTATACTTTTGTGTTGTTTGAGCAACAGAATCTGCCAAATCTGGGTTGTGAATATATGTATTACATGAGTAGTCCCATTCGCCGCATCCTAAATTTCTATTAGAACTTGTAGAAACCAAAGCCCCTTTGCATCGCATTGCATAGCGCATAATAACTCTTTCGTAGGTTTGATTTGGATTATTTGGAAAACTAACGACTTGATCTCTTGTCGTGGTAGAATAATCGTAGGCCTGAACAATAATTGTATCGCCAACAGATTGTGCTTTAATACCTGATAATAGAAGGAATGTAGCGAAAAAAAGTAATAGCTTTTTCATAAAAGAATATTTGAAGTGGCAAGTTACTACTCTTATTATAAAGATTAAGAAAGTTTTATGCACAAAAAAGCCCTTTCGGAAATCCGAAAGGGCTTTATAGTCAAATTAAAAAATTAAAACTTCAAATATAATTTAACCAAAAACTATTTCGCTATAAACACTTTCGAGAATCTTTGTCCTTTATCAGTAGCGATTTTTATGATATATAATCCATTATCTAAATCTGTTAAGTCAATTTTATTATTGAACACATTTTTAGATGAATAAACTAATTGGCCTGTATTTGAAAATACCTCTATTCCATTTAAATTAGAAATTGTTTCATCAATAGAAATATTCACGATACCATTAGAAGGATTAGGAAATACTTCAAAATTCTGAACCTGAGGTAAAATTGAAATTCCAACTGCTAGTGGGCCAAAAGAAACATTATCTAAATAATAAATTTCATTAGTTGTTGGACTTACACCAAAATTGTAAAAGATTGACATTTTATCGTAAGTATTAGCAAAGTTAATTGCAGCAGTTCCTGTTGCTTCATTTGAGAAATCAAAAGATAGAGTATCCCATGCGTTAGCTTTAGTTGTTGGTGTCTCAGTTTCTACAGAAATATTTGGGTTCGTTTTGTCTTCTACTTTCACTCTAACCATTACTCCAACCGCAGGAGAATAAACAACAGCCATAACTGTAGTATTTCCGTTTGCGAATGGTAAAGCAGCAGATAAATTATTACCTAGTGTTGTTCCACCCCAAGTTTGAGCACCTGATGTCTTAATAGTTTGCAAAACAACGTTTGAAGAGTTTGAAGGGTCAAAACCTAAAGAAGATGCATTTCCACCAAAATCTAATACTGTATAGTCTACATTATTGGTATCATTCCAAGTTATTGGCAAACTTATAGGAGATTTTGCAGGTGGCGGAGGTGTTGTTCCTCCATCAAACCAAACATTATCAGCATAATAAGTTTCAACTGCTGTTGGGCTTACACCGAAATTGTAAAAGATTGAAACTTTATCATAAGTATTTGAAAAGTTAATCGCGCTTGTTCCTGAAACATGATTAGCAAAATTAAAAGTTAATGTATCCCATGCATTTGCAACGGTAGTCAGAACTTCTGTTTCAACTGATATTGTTGGATCTGTTTGATCTTCCACCTTTAATCTTACAGGTGCTCCCAATGTTGGAGAATAAACTAAAATTTTCATTGTAGTGTTTCCTGATGCAAATGGAATAGGGCTAACTAAGAAATTCCCAAAAGAAGTTCCACCCCAAGTTTGAGCATTAGCAGTTTTATCACTTTTTAAAACTATATTAGATGCATTACTTGGATCTGAAGCGAAAGATGAAGCATTTCCTCCAAAGTCGACAAAAGAATAATTTACATTAGCTGTATCATCCCAAGTTATTGGTAAATCCATAAATGCTTTGTTAGAAGTTGAGCCTAAAACTAACTCTATATCGTCAAACAAAAATGTAAAGTTAGAAGAACTATCTCCCATAACTCCTAAATCCAATATTAGTACTACTTTAGAATATTGGTTATTTGTGTTTATTGCAGAATAGTCAAACTCTAGAGTTTCCCATGAGTTTGCAACCGTTGAAGTATCTTCTTTCTCGAAAAATATTCCAGCGTTAGATGAGTTTTCAACTTTCAAAAGCACTCTTGCTCCTGCTCTAGGAGAGTATACCTTCATTGTAAATTTTTTATTTACAGAAAAATCAATTGGATTAGCCATTTCAAGTAAACTACCACCCCAAACTTGGCCTGCGGCTTTAATCATTTGTCCTACATTTGAACTAGTGTTAATTCCACCAGACTGAGGATTTGAGATAACCGTAGCATTTCCACCATCAAAATTTGTGAAGGTATATGTTGCTGTTGTTGATTCAAAATCTACAGGTAAGGAAAGATTCTGACCAAATGCTGCAGCGATTGTAAAAACAGTCGCCAAAGAAAGTAATATTTTTTTCATAAAATAGTTTTATTGTGAATTACTTTACAATATTACTAAGAAATAGTTAAATATACTATAAGTATTAAAAATTGATAATAAAAAAGAAGATATGCTTTAACAAATCCTCTTTTTTATCGAGTTAAATTAAATTCTAAACTTATTGGAAGACCCTTACATAATCAACCTGCATCTTATCTGGAAATTGGGTTGAATTATCTGGAGAACCAGGCCAATTACCTCCAACTGCAACATTCATAATAAAAAAGAAGTTTTGGTTAAATTCACTTAAAGCTGCAGGAGAAGTATTAATACTATTGAACTGTTGATCATTAAAATACCATGTAATGCCAGAACTATTCCAAACAATTGAATAAACATTAAATTCATCGGAAAGCTTCTTACCAGGTCCAAGACGTTTACCTTGACCATAGTTGGCATGGCTTCCGCTTGCATCCGACCAGTGAATAGTTCCATGTGTTACGCCATCACCTCTAGAATTTGTGGTGGTTCCACCAACCATTTCCATGATATCGATTTCACCACAAGCAGGCCAACTTACCGAGTTAATATTATCTCCTAACATCCATAATGCAGGCCAAAGCCCTTGTCCTTCCGGCATTCTTGCTCTTATATCAATTCTGCCGTATTTAAAGCTTTTTTTACCTTGAGTTGTTACTCTAGATGATGTATAATTATTGTTGTTGAAAAATTCATTCTTGGCAGTAATAATCAACCTTCCATTTTCAACAGAAACATTTTCGCGTTTATAATATTGAAGCTCGTTATTTCCCCAACCATTATTTCCAGTTCCTATTTCAAAATTCCAATCACCTTCGTTTAAGCTAGTCCCATCGAATTCATCATTCCATACCAAAGTGTAATTTGGGTAAGTTAAAGGAGTGGTATAACCTGCATTAGAAGTATCACTATTTCCTCCGCCTGAACTGCCTCCTAAAATAATTTCAAAAGATTTTAAATCTTCAATAAATTCAGACTCTGTAGAATGTGCCCTAATTCTAATAGAATAGTTGCCATTTTCTGCGAACTGATAAGTTAACAGGCCCGAACTATTTTCTTCAGAAACACTTTTATCCTTGTCATTTACCAAAAATGAATAATAATTAGTATTAGAAGCAGTAGCAACTACATTAACAGTACCATCATAAGTTGTATCAATGGTTAACTCTACGTTTAGGTTCGAAGGAAGAATTACAACATCTTCCTTATCATCTTCTCCACAGCTGGTGATTAAAAATGAACCAAAGATAATCAAAAATAAAACTTTTATACTTTTCACTTTTTAATTCTTTTGCATTATGTCATCTATATAATACGTTTCATTTGTTGTTGTATTATAACCTGGGAATAATGCTATTTTATCATAAGTGCCTGAGGCGGCTCCTGAAAAATCAGCCTCTATTGGTATCCACGTGTTAATTGCAGCAATGTTTACATCAACCTCTACAAAATTATTGCTATTGGCTTGCTCTTCTATTTTTACCCTAAAGGTTCCTGTAATTGTCGAGAATACTTTTAAAGCAATTTTAGTGTTTGTTGAAAAGTCTAATGGCGCATCTAAGTCAACTGATACACCTGCCCAAACTTCATTACCGTGAACCGTTTCTAAAACTCTATTACTAGAGTTTATGCCGAATCCAGCAGGATTATCAATAACTGCAGCAGTGCTATTCCCAAAAGGAACAAATACAGGTTCTTCAACTTCGAAATCAATTGGCAAAGAGAATCCTGTGGATCCTCCACCTCCGCCACCACCTGCGTTAGGGTCATAACCTTCAGGAATTAGTCTTACATACCACATTAGATCTCCATCACTATCATCCTCAAATCCTACATATAACTCATTTTCAGTTAGTTTAACAATTCTATAGGTATTAGTTCCTGTGTAATGTCCCAAAAATGAACTTCCACTTAAGGATAAAGTTGTATCTGACCCCTTTGTAATCGTCCAGGTATCTCCAATCTGATCAGGAAACGGAGCTCTTTTATCAGGGGATAAATCAACGGCACCGGGGAAATTACCTCCTTGAGCGTCGTCAATAAATACCTCTCCATTTGTTAACATATCAAATTTATAGGCATTTAGCTTAAAAACGTATCTATCATCATACATTCCTGCGCCAACCTTTTCATTTGATGTTGCAGAGTACCATTTTGGATAGTAACCGTCAAAATCAGGATGTGATGGATGTGGACTTAATCCAAAGTGACCTCCGTTTGCAGAATCAACAACCCAAGTTTTACCATTAACACTGTCTATTCCGCCTGTAAGCATAGTAAATAGTGTATCTTTTAATAATGCAAAATCGTCATCTGCAATATTTATAATTTGAGATGTATTTGCAGATCCACCATTCGAAAATATAGTTAGTTTAACTGTATACGATCCTTTATTGGGATACTGTGCAGTAACATTAGTTCCCTGTGCAGTTGTTCCATTTCCAAAGTCCCAAATTGCTCTGACACCTGAATTAGAAGCCCTAAACGTTAAAATATTATCACTTTCGCTACTGGTTTGATACGAAAAACTCGCATCTGACGCACTTGGTGCGCTCTCTAATTCTGGTTCATCTTTTTTACAAGCCACAAGACTCATTAAAGGAACCATTAATAACATTATGTATTTTCCTATATTCTTCATATTCAATTTTTTTTAATAACCCAGATTTTGACTCCAATTACCCCCAACTAGGTCTAATTCAACTTGAGGAATTGGAAACAATTCATTTTTACCTGATGTAAAACCTTGTATTTCGTTTGCAGCTTGACCTGTTCTGACCAAATCAAAGAATCTAAGTCCTTCTCCTGAAAGTTCAAATCTTCTTTCACTCCAAATATCTTCTAACAATTGCTGGCCTCCACTACTTAACGAGTTAACCCCTGCTCTTGTTCTAACTTCATTTAAAAAACCTTGCGCCTTTCCATCATTGCTTAATCTTGCATTTGCTTCTGCTGCCATCAATAAAACGTCAGCATATCTAATGACTGTATAATTTACAGGACTTGTTAAATCATTATCAGCAAGACCAAGCTCATTAAGTTTTTTTATGTATTTGTTATTGTAGAATCCTGTATGACCACCTCCACCTATTGCATAGGTTATAGGAGTGGGAAAATTAGGCTGCTCCGCAGCAATAAAAGCATCAATATCTAAAATTGAAGCATCTCGCCTAACTTGATCAGCTGCACTAAAAGCGTCATACAAATCTTGAGAAGGAAGATTATAACTATTGCCATCTCCATAAAGAGGACCGTTAAACTGTCTAATTCCGTGAAATCCAGGTGCCGCATTTCCTTCTAGACAAATTAAACAATCATAGCCTCCACCTTCTAAACCAGTATACTGTATATCAAATACAGATTCTGCATGACCTTCATTAGCAACTAAAAATAAAGTTCTATAATCGGGCAACAAGGCATATTTACCTTGTTGAATTACTTGTTCCAATGTATTAGCACATTCAGTGTATTTATTTTGATATAAATAAACCTTCCCAAGTAATGACAATGCTGCGCCCTTGTCAGCTCTTCCTTTAGAACTTGAACTCCATGGTAAAACGCTTGAAGCAGCGATTAAATCAGTTTCAATTTGAGAATAAACTTGAGATTTTGGAGTTCTGTCAATTCCTTTTACTTCATCTGTACCAAGTCTTTCGTCAACAATTAAGGGTACATCTCCAAAAAACTTAACTAATTGAAAATAATAATATGCCCTTAAAAACTTAGCTTCCGCAATAATTACATCTTTTCCTGTAAAATCTATTTTATCTTGGTTTTCAAGGATATAATTTGCTCGAGTAACTCCTGCATAATTCCATCTAAATATGCTTCTTAACTCTTGATTAACTCCACCGTGAATCATTTCATCAATATCGTGAAGTCCTTTAGTATCTGTTACACTTTCACCTCCAGCGATAGAATTATCTGATGCAATTTCTCCTATCCAAATATTTAAAAATGATCCTTGTAATAGATCGTAGGCTCCAATTAAAGCAAGATCATAATCACTTTTACTGCTGAAGAAATTATCAGCGTCTTGCGCATATGGTGGTTCAACTTCTAGATACTCATTACAACCTACCAAACCAAATGACAAACAAATGATTAGAACTCCTATTCTTTTTATTATCGTCTTCATTTACTTAAAATTTTATATTAAATCCTGCCATGTATAACCTTGCTTGAGGGTAAAATCCATAATCAACACCTGCTGAAAGAGGCCCACCTGCTGAACCAATTTCTGGATCGAAACCTCTATACTGAGTAAGCGTTACTAAGTTATTAATGGATACATAAACTCGGACTGATTTTATTTTATACTTTTCTAATAATTCTTTAGGTAATGTATAACCCACCTGAATGTTTTTCAATCTCAAGAAAGAACCATTTTCAACGTAGTAATCCGAAAACTCAGTATTTCTATTTGACTCAGTAGTCAACCTAGGATTTTCGTCTGAGGTACCTGAACCTGTCCATCTTTCAATATTATAATCCAATTGATTTGCAAATGGTTGCTGTCTCTCAAAGTTTCTGATTATCTCTTGTCCTACAGCTGCGAAAACATTCATAGAGAAATCATAGTTCTTATATTTAACAAATCCGCTTAAACCAAAAGTAAAATCAGGGATCGGAGATCCTATTTGTTCTTTATCAGAGTCATTATTAAAGTTTATGACTCCATCGCCATTCAAGTCTTTGTACCTAATATCTCCAGGTTTAGCTCCTTCTTGAACTACAGAAGCATTATCAATTTCTTCCTGAGTTTGAAAAATTCCGTCAGTAACTAAACCGTGGAAATAACCAATTGGAAAACCTTCTTCAAACCTAGTAGCTATATTACCGCCTACGCCAAAATCTGCTCCCGGTAAAAACTCAACTCCATCGGGAGTGCTAGTTACTTCGTTTCTTAGATAGGTTACATTAAAACCACCATTAAAGGATAAATCTTTATTTGGATCTGTAGCATAACCTATCTCTAACTCCAAACCTTTATTTGAAACATCTCCGGCATTAATAATTGGAGATTGACCACCAGGTCCATAAGTACCAAGCACGCCAGATACATCAGGCTGGAATAGTAAGTCTGAAGTATTTTTAATAAAGTAATTTGTTGTAACCGTAAATGCTTCTCCAAACGTTAAGTCAACTCCCAAGTTGAATTGTTTAGTATTTTCCCATCTTAAATCAGAGTTACCTGCTCTACCAATTGCAACGCCGCTAGTTATTATATCATCAAAAACATAAACCCCTTCGCCATTTAATTGGGCTCTATAAGCAAAGTTCTGAATCTGATCGTTTCCTGATACACCATAACTTACTCTTAATTTACCTAAAGAAATCTTTTCGACATTAAAAAAGTCTTCGTCTGAGAAAACCCATGCACTTGAGATTGTTGGGAAAAGTCCCCATCTGTTATTTTCGCCAAATTTAGAAGAGCCATCTCTTCTGAGAATAGCAGAAATAAGGTACCTTCTTTTATAAGAATATTCTGCTCTCAAAAAAGTTGAGAGTAGTTTTTCAAGATATTCAAAAGAACCTGAACCATTTCTATTTAAGCCTCCTGGCGCTAAACTAGCAGAGATGTCAGCAAAATCTATTGAGTTATTCGGAATATTGTAAGCGAAACCACTTAATTGATTTCCCGATCTCCTAAATAGCGAAGCTCCAAATGTTCCTTTTACTCTATGAACTGTATTAAATGTATGTTCGTAATTCAGATAACTCTCTGCTGTTATGTCCAAATAATTAGTTCTTGATTCAAAAACAGAAGCCGTTTCTTCGATTAGTATACTGTCTCCTAGATCTAATATCACAGGATCTAAATTTGAATTAAGTGTGTTATTTGCCGATTTTCCGGGACCAAAGTAAACCAGTGGATTAAACGCTTTAAAATCAACTGAAGCATAGTTGTAGCTGAAACGATTTGTAAAAGTAAAGTCGTCATTAATCTTCCATTCTAACTCTTCTTTACCAACAATTTTATTAGTGTTAGATTCATTAAAAGTATTTTGCATTTGAGCAATCGGGTTAATAATGTCACTAACCTCTTCTAGGTAACTAAAGTTCCCATCACTAGTTCTTACCGGATCTGTAGGAAAAGCATTAATCGTATTATATAAAACAGAACCAATGCCATTTTCAGGCAAAGTCTTTCTTGATTCATTCGTGTATAAAAGAATGTTTGTCAATTTAACTTTTTCGCTTATTTGGTTTCCAAAGTTAAGTCTAGCATTATACCTTGTAAAATTTGACTTATCTCCTCCAACAATACCATCTTGAGTAAAGTAAGTTAAACCGGCAGCATAAGTAGATTTCTTTGAACCACCCGAAATAGTAAAGTTATAGTTAGTGGCCCAGGCATCTTGAAAAACTTCATCTTGCCAATCTGTTCCTTCTCCTAACTCTTCATTGTTAAATGGAATTGGGTCCCCTGAAGAACCAAAAGTTTCATTCTTTAAAATTGCATACTCCCTTGCGTTTAATAAATCAAGACGGTTAGCTGTTCTTTGTAAACCTGTCCAACCACTAAATTCTACTCTAGGTCCAGTATTAATTTTACCTGTTTTGGTTTCTATTATAATTACACCGTTTGCAGCTCTAACACCATAAATACCTGCAGTCGCATCCTTCAATACGTTTACAGATTTAATATCTGAGGGGTTTAATGCATTTAATCCTTCTGAATCGTAAACAACTCCGTCAACCAAGATTAATGGGTCATTATCTCCAAAAGTAGATAAACCTCTAATACGTATACTAGAAGAACCTCCAGGAGAACCAGAATTGGTATTAATTGCAACTCCAGAAACCTGACCTTGAAGTGCTTGGTCCATTCTTGGAATGTTTAACTTCTCTATATTCTCTCCTTTTACTTTTGCTGTTGCACCGGTGCTCTCCTTTTTTGTGGTAGTTCCGTACCCTACAACTACAACTTCGTCTATTTCACTAACAGTTGGAGATAGCTCAATATTAATGACTGACCTACCGGCAACTGCAATTTCTTGGGCTTGAAAACCTATAAATGAGAATTTAAGAATTGCAGTATTTGGATCCTGCACTACTATGGAGTAATTACCATCTAAATCACTTGCTACACCATTGGTTGTGCCAACTTCTGTAACGTTCGCTAGTGGAATAGTAACTCCATTATCATCCTTAATTTGCCCTGTAATTGTTGCATTTTGAGCCATAAGACCTAAATGCAGCAGCATAAACATCGAGACAATTTTTAACCTTTTTACCATATAATTAAGTGCTAATTAATAGAATTGTTTGTGCTTTTGGTTTTTTTTACCAAAACAATATTAGCACAATTATTTTACTTTTTACAATTATTTTCTAACAAATATTAAGTCTATTATCCTAGAAAAGGTTAAACAAAAAGACTTAAAATACTGATTAATAATTACTTAAATGTTAAAATATAATTGTTAAAAATTACATATACTTAAAGTATATTTAACCAAAACCCCGCATTTAGTTGGTAAAAAAGGTCAAAGTATGGTATATTAGCAGTCTAATTACTACAACAAAAATTAATGTCTCTCCCAAAGAAATCTAAGAAAGAAGACGTAATTGGCCATCAATTTAGTGCTTTTTACAAAATCCCAATTGAAAAATTTTTCCAATTTGCTTTATCTATCGACTGTGTCATTTTAGGCTACCACGAAAATGCACTTAAAATATTAGTTATTGAAAGAGGTGCTGAACCACACAAAGGGAAAATGGCCTTGCCGGGTGATTTAGTTTATCCTAATGAAGATAAAAAAATAGCTGCAACTAGAGTATTAAAGGAACTTACAGGCTTGGAAGATGTTTTTATGACTCAATCTAGAGCTTATGGAGACGCAGACCGGCATCCTATTGGCAGAGTTGTTACTGTAGGGTATTATTCTTTAATTAGTGTGGATCGATACCAACCGCTTGCAAGCTCTTGGGCTGACAATGTTTATTGGATGGATTTAGCTAAATTACCGGAATTAGCATTTGATCATAATCAAATTGTTGATGATGCCATAGATTCTCTTAGGGAGCATGTTAGGTTGCACCCTATTGGGTTCGAGCTTCTTCCAAAACACTTTACACTCGGAGAAATGCAATCCTTATATGAAGTGCTTTTAAACAAGAAATTTGATAAAGCCAATTTTAGAAAGAAGATACTAAGCATGAATCTATTGAAAGATTCAAACAAGATGCAAACTGACGTTTCTCATAGACCTGCTAGACTTTTTTCTTTCGATAAAGAAGCTTATGAAAGTCTTAAGAAGAAGGGATTCATATTCGAATTATAATTTAGCTAAGATTTACTAACAATGTAAACTTCTTTAAATTAAAGGGTTTAATAAAAATTAAACTGACAATTTAATTACTTATTGTATTTTTAACTTTAAGTATATTATATTTGTCGAATATGAATAACTCAAAAACTCAGATTTCCAATTTTGACTTAGTAGTTTTCGGTGGTGATGGAGATTTATCCTTTAGAAAGATTTTTCCGGCCTTATACCATCGCTTTGCAGAAAACCAAATCAATAAAAATTCAAGAATTCTTGCTGCAACAAGAACTGAAAGAACGCAAGATGAGTTTAAGGAAAGGTTAGAAAATGAACTTAGGCAATATATAAAGGATATAGATAAAAATAGTCTTGCCTCTTTTTTAAATATTGTATCTCACGGGGTAATAAATACACGAAGCAACAAAGAAGATGAAACAACCACCGAATGGTTTAAATCGGCAAAAAATAAAATCCGAGTATTTTATTTAGCAACTCCTGCATCTGCATTCGGTCCTATATGTGAATATTTAAATAAGCTTAATCGTGTTAATAAATATTCTAGAGTTGTTTTAGAAAAACCTCTTGGTGTTGACTTAAAGAGTTCAGAAGAAGTAAATGACCAGGTGGCTTTATACTTTAATGAACAACAGATATACAGAATAGACCATTATCTTGGAAAAGAAACTGTCCAGAATCTTATGGTTCTAAGATTTGCAAATAACATTTTCGAAAGGTCTTGGAATGCCCAAGAAATAGATAACATACAAATTACAGTTGCTGAATCCTTGGGCGTAGGTTCTAGAGGTGGTTATTATGACCAATTCGGAGCATTGAGAGATATGGTTCAAAACCATTTATTACAATTGCTGTGCTTAATTGCTATGGAACCGCCAGCAATGCTTGAAGCAAATCAAGTAAGAGACGAAAAACTGAAAGTATTAAAGGCACTTAGGCCGTATACAAAAGAAACAATTCATACAGATACAATAAGAGGTCAATATACTAGAGGCAATTCTGATGATGGTGAACTGGGTTCGTATTTGGAGGATATTGAAAAATATAAATCTGAAACTGAAACCTACGTAGCCCTTAAAACATATATTGATAATTGGAGATGGGGAGGCATTCCAATCTACTTAAGAACAGGAAAAAGAATGCCTCATCGTTATTCCGAAATAATTATCAATTTTAAACAGGTTCCACATAATATTTTTCCCGAAAAGAAAGCGATAGACAATAATCGTTTAACAATAAGATTGCAACCAGAAGAAAGAATAGAATTACAACAAATGGTAAAAACTCCGGGGCCTGGTGGTTACCGGTATAAGCCATTTTCATTGGAACTTGATTATGCAGATCACTTTGAGGATCGTTTTCCTGATGCCTACGAAAGACTAATGATGGATGTTGTAAGAGGCAATCAAACCCTATTTATGAGAAGAGATGAAGTAAAAGCCTCTTGGGAATGGATAGAATCAATTTTAAACAATTGGAAATCTGAAAAATTAGCGAATACCCTTTATGAAGCCGGAACATGGGGCCCTGGTAAAAGTGTTATGAATGAAGGCGACTCGTGGGTAAAATCTAGACATGTAATAAACATTCAGAAGAAAAAAGAAAAAGATGAAAAATAGAGAGGAAATAGATAAAAACCTGTGTTCCTCAATAATTCTAGATTTAAAGGAAGATATTCAAACTAAGAATCAAGCATCGCTTTTAGTTTCAGGTGGCTCTACTCCTATTAATTTATTTGAATTATTATCTAACGCCGATCTTGAATGGGAAAAAGTTTCTATTTCACTAGTCGATGATCGCTTTTTACCTGATGACCATAAAGACCAAAACGGATCTATGGTTAGAAAACTATTAATTCAAAATAAGGCTGCAAAAGCAAAGTTTATTCCTTTGATGCAGGATTCTTCTGATATAACAAGAAGTATTGAAATGGCGAACAAAGCGTTTAAAGTAGTTTCTCAACCTTTTTCTTCTGTAATATTGGGAATGGGTAATGATGGTCATACAGCTTCTCTCTTTCCGGACTGTGATGAATTAGATGGTGGTATGGATTTAAATAATGAAAATACAATTATTAAAACTGAACCAAAAACGGCTCCCTATCAAAGAATAAGTTTAACAAGAAAAGCTATATTGAATACAAAATCTCTTTACTTACACTTTTACGGTGACGAAAAATTAAAAGTATTTGAAGCAGCAGGTAAAAACGACACTTATCGTCCTTTTCCAATTCAAGCTTTCATTAATCAAAGTGAAAAACAGTTAAAGGTTTTTAAAGCAAAATAATAGATGAATCAAGAAATAAAGAAAATAACTGAAAGAATTAAAAAAAGATCTGTAGAAACAAGAACTGCATATTTAGATTTAATGAAATCAGCAGAAAAAAATAAAGTAAATAGAGGTGACCTAGCTTGTGGGAACTTAGCTCATGCATTTGCTGCTTGTGCAGACGATGAAAAGGTTGATTTAAGCGCAGAGATAAAACCAAACCTAGCAATAATTACCGCATTTAACGACATGTTAAGTGCGCACAAAACATATGAAAACTACCCTCCTAAGTTAAAAGAATACGCAAAAAAATATGGCGGTGTTGCGCAAGTAGCATCGGGAGTTCCGGCCATGTGCGATGGAGTTACTCAAGGTCAAGCAGGAATGGAATTATCTCTATTTAGTAGAGATGTAATTGCTCTTTCAACAGCAGTAGGTATGTCACATGCAATGTTTGATGGTGGACTATGCCTAGGTATTTGCGACAAAATTGTTCCTGGTATGATGATAGGCGCATTAAGATTTGGTCATTTACCATTTGTTTTTGTTCCTGGAGGACCAATGGAATCTGGTATTACCAATGAAGAAAAAGCTAAACACAGAAGGGATTATGCAGAAGGTAAAATTGGAAGAAAAGAGCTTTTAGCTGCTGAGTCCGCCTCTTACCACTCAGCCGGCACCTGCACATTCTATGGTACTGCAAACAGCAATCAAATGCTTATGGAAATAATGGGAGTTCATCTTCCTGGTTCTTCTTTTGTAAATCCTAATACCAAGCTTAGGGCTGCATTAAATGAAAAAGCGGTTCAAAGATTAATTGAAATCAACCCACTTGGGAATGATTTTACGCCTTTGTACGAAATCTTTACTGAAGAAACAATTGTGAATGGACTTGTAGGATTAGCTGCTACTGGCGGTTCAACTAACTTAACAATTCACCTAATTGCCATAGCAAAAGCAGCAGGTATTGTTATTAATTGGGACGATTTTAATGATATTTCAGATCAAGTTCCTTCTCTTACTAAAGTCTACCCAAATGGATCAGCTGACATAAATCATTTTCATGCATGCGGGGGAATGGGCTTTTTAATTAAAACCTTAAGAGAGGGTGGCTTGCTAAACGAAAATGTAAAAAATATTATGGGTAGGGGTTTAGATTTTTATGTTTTAGAACCATATTTAAAAGAGGGTGAGCTTTCTTGGAGAGAAGTTCCAGAAACATCTATGGATGAAAATATACTTAGACCTTATAATAATCCATTCTTTCCAACAGGAGGACTAAAAATTCTTCAAGGTAATTTAGGTAGGTCAGTAATTAAAGTATCTGCTGTTAAACGCGAACATTTGAAGGTTAAAGCAAAAGCAATTGTTCTTGAAGAGCAAGATGATGTAATAGAAGCTTTTAAAAAGAAAGAATTAAATAAGGATGTAGTGGTGGTGGTAAAAAACCAAGGTGCACATAGCTTAGGTATGCCTGAACTGCATAAACTAACCCCTACTCTAACTTTACTTCAAAATCAAGGCTACAGCGTGGCTTTGGTAACAGATGGTAGAATGTCAGGAGCTTCAGGAAAAGTACCTGCTGCAATTCATGTAAGTCCTGAAGCAGCAATGGGTGGATTAATAGGAAAGCTTGAAAGTGGCGACTTAATAGAATTAGATGCCGAAAAAGGGACCCTTAATTGCCTAAATATCGATGAAGTTAATAATCGTCCTGATAGAGAAATAAAAGATAATGATTCTTTCGGTGTTGGCAGAGAGTTATTTAACATGATGAAACCTCTAGTTAGTAAAAGCGAAGAAGGAGCTTCTTTTATTATTTAAATATGGGCTTACAAAACAACATAGCATCTATTCTAGAAGGACATCATCTAGTTCCGGTTATAACCTTTAAGCAAGGTGATAATTACAATTCGATGATGGATTTTTTAATAAGTCAAGGCGTAAAGTGCATTGAAATTACTTTAAGAACACCTGAAGGATTAAAAGCTATTAAAAAATTAAAAAAAGAATACCCTTCAGAAATTTTAATTGGCGCGGGTACAGTTACAACCGAAGCACAAGTTGAGCAACTAAAATCAATTGGAACTGATTTTATTGTTAGTCCAGGGTTAACTCCAAATCTAAAAGTAATATTTGAGAACTCAGGTATTCCATATTTACCCGGAGTAGCTACGCCAAGTGAAGTAATGAATGCAAGAGAGATGGGATTAAATACTCTAAAATTCTTTCCTGCTGATTTATATGGAGGAATTAAGGCATTAAAAGCATTTGGAAACCTTTTTCCCGATGTAAAATTTTGTCCAACGGGCGGAATTAACAAAGAAACAAGTACTGATTATTTAGCTTTAAACAATGTATTTGCAGTTGGCGGATCTTGGTTTCAAGCTGATTACCAAAAGGAAAAAAATATTTAATGATAGCAATTGCGGAAAGCGGTTCCACCAAAACGGAGTGGATTATTCTCGATGAAAAATCAGGAGAAATTATAAAAAGCATTAGAACTGCAGGATTTAATCCAGACTTTCATTCTAGTGAGCATATTACTACTACTCTTAATCAATCGGCTGATATTAGTAAGATAAAAGAAGAAGTTAAAACAGTTTACTTTTACGGAGCTGGTTGCTCTAATGTAATTTTAAATGCGATAGTTAGCGATGCTCTTGAATTGGTCTTTACTAAAGCAAGCATTACGGTTGACCATGATTTATTAGCCGCCGCTTGTTCTGTTTATGATGGCAATGAAATAATCTGTGGAATATTAGGAACAGGTTCCAATTCGTGTTATTACGATGGACAAAAGATCTTTGAAGAATTACCCTCTCTTGGTTTTATAGCAGGTGACGAAGGAAGCGGAGGCTCAATAGGAAAACGCTTTCTTGCTGATTATTTCTATAAAAAACTTCCTAAGGAAATTAATGATGATTTTAAAAGCACCTACAAATTAACTTGGGCTATGGCTCGTAAAGAAATTTATGGTAGTAATCATCCTAACGTTTATTGTGCCTCATTTATGCCCTTTATTGCAAAATATAAGGAAACGGATTATGTAAAAGGTATAATTAGAGCTGAAATGAAAATGTTTATAGATGCTCATGTTAAATGTTTTGTCAACTACTCAAGCAATAAAGTTGGATTCGTTGGTAGCATTGCATATTACTTTCAAGATATATTAAAAGAAGAATTAGAAAAAGAGAGTTTCGAATTTGTTCATGTAATTAAAAATCCTGCAATGAATCTTGTTGATTACCATAGAAAGTATAAAATAAATCTTGCTACTTCTCAAGAAACAGTAAATAACGAATCAAATATTTAATGAAAAGTTTAATAACACTATTAAGTATTTTACTTCTCATTAGCTGTGCTAATACTCCAAAAAACGACAAACAAATGATTACAGCTTCAGAATTGCTAGGGAATAAAGAATTTCAAGCAATCTCATTTGGTGGATTTAGAGCCAAAACTCGTGATATTTGCCCCTCAGTTAGTGAACTTAAAGAAGACATGAAAATTCTTTCTGCAATGGGAATAAAGTTTATAAGAACCTACAATACTCAACTTTATCCGCATGCCGAAAGATCTCTTCAAGCTATAACTGAGCTCAAAAAAGAAGACTCAAGTTTTGAAATGTACGTAATGTTAGGTGCGTGGATTGAGTGTGATGGCGCTTGGACTGATAATAGAAATCATGAAAAAGGAAATATAGAAAGCAATGAGGCTGAAATAAATAAAGCAATTGACCTAGCAAATAAACATAAAGACATTGTGAAGATTATTGCGGTAGGAAATGAAGCAATGGTTCATTGGGCTGAAACTTATTTTGTAGCACCAAAAATTGTCTTACATTATGTTTTACAATTGCAATCTTTGAAAGAAAAAGGGGAATTAGATAAGGATTTATGGATTACAAGCTCCGATAACTTTGCATCTTGGGGCGGAGGAGCCAATGAATACCACAATGAAGATTTAACAAAAATCTATAATGCTGTAGATTATATTTCGATGCATACATACCCTTTTCATGATACCCATTACAATCCAGGTTTTTGGTTGAGCGACTCTTCAGACACAAATCTAAATCAAATAGAACTAGCAAAAATTGGCATGCAGAAAGCAAGTGAATATGCTAAAAGTCAGTATAAATCGGTAAAAGCGTATATGGAAAGCCTCGGTATAAATAAACCTATACACATCGGGGAAACAGGTTGGTCTACTTCTTCGCATGGACAATATGGTAATTATGGATCTCACGCAGCTGATGAATATAAACAGAAATTATACTATGATGCCATGCGTGAATGGACCAATAAAGAAGGCATGTCTTGCTTTTTCTTTGAAGCTTTTGATGAGCAATGGAAAGATTTAAATGACCCAAGAGCATCTGAAAATCATTTCGGATTAATTGATTTAAATGGAAATGCTAAATATGCAATATGGGATTTAGTTGATCGGGGTGTATTTGAAAACTTGAATAGAAATGGTTACAGTATTTCAAAATCTCATAATGGAGAAATTGACTCTGTTTTTCAACGAGTTTTTGCACCGCCATATGAATATCAAATGAGTCATTAAATAAAACAAAACGCTATGTCTAAAAAAGTAATTTTTATTGCCTTTGTAGTTTCACTTGGAGGTTTTCTATTTGGATTTGATGCAGGGATTATCTCCGGAGTCATGTCTTACGTTAATCCTGAATTTGACTTAACCGATTGGCAATCCGGTTGGGTTGTTAGTTCTCCAACTTTTTCGGCAATGCTTGCCATGCTAATCTCCGGAAGACTAAGCGATGTAATTGGTAGAAAAAAAATATTAATTGTTGTTGCCTTACTTTACGCTATATCGGCCATATTTTCGGCATATGCGACTTCCTATGAATTGCTTTACATAGCAAGAATGATTGGTGGTTTTGCATTTGGTGCAGCACTAGTTTTAGCTCCTACATATATAGCTGAAATATCATCTTCAAAAAACAGAGGTAAACTTGTTTCTCTTCAGCAGTTAAATATTGTTTTAGGATTTTTTGCTGCTTTTTTAAGTAACTATTATTTAAACAAAGTAAATTCTGAGGGAAGTGAAATTTTAACTGATGAAAATGTTTGGAGGTGGATGTTAGGAATAGAATTCTTTCCTGCAATTCTTTATTTTATCTTTTTGTTTTTTGTTCCTAAAAGTCCTAGATGGCTTTACTCAAAGAATTTAAAAGCAGAGGCGAAAGATATTTTAAATCGAATTTATGGAATTAAAACAGCAGAAGAAGAGATTAAGAATATTGAACAACAAGCTGAAAAAAATACAGATGATTCTGAAGTAAGTATCAAATCATTATTGCTTCCCTCTTTAAGATTTATTCTTATTGTAGGATTGGTAATTGGAGTATTACAGCAAATCACAGGAATAAATGCTGTTTACTTTTATGCCACATCTATATTTAAACAAACTGGTATAGGAACAGATGCAGCTTTTTCTTCAGGTGTGCTACTCAGTTTCATAACTGTTCTTTTCACCTTTGTTGCAATTTTTACTATTGATAAAATGGGAAGAAGACCTCTTTTATTAATCGGTATTGCAGGAATAGCAATCAGTTTGATTTTGTGTGCATATGGCTTTAACAATGCAACTTATGAACTTACAGCTGAAAAAGTTGAAAACATTCAATTTTCAGGAATGGATTCAAAAGAATTAAACTTTGCTGTCGATAAAATCTATGCGAACGACATAGAGTTTAAAAATGACATGAAAGAGACCCTAGGCACCCAGCTATATGCCAAAAATGAAGGCGCAATACTTGAAGCAGCGACTAATGTAAATGCAACCCTAATTCTAATTGGCATAATGGGCTTTATTGCTTGTTTTGCATTTTCTCTCGGGCCTGTAATGTGGGTATTATTATCAGAGCTTTACCCTATTAAATATAGAGGTGCAGCCATTGGAGTTATCGGATTTGTAAATTCGCTTACGAGTTGGATTGTACAACAAATATTCCCTTGGGAATTATCGAATCTAGGAAACTCATTATCATTTCTAATTTTTGGCTTAATTGCCTTATCAGGATTTTTCATTCTATTAAAAATATTACCTGAAACTAAAGGAAAGTCTTTAGAAGATATTGAAGCCGAATACGTAAAATAAAAAATATGAAAGCCCTACTCTACTCTATTCCATTAGGAATATTTTCAATACTAATTGCTTGCAGCAATCCTACTACCGAAAAAGAACAAGAAGTAAAAATTGAAACCGATGCAGTAAAAGAAGTTTCTGTATCAACTCTAGTCAATGATACCAATAATGTCTTTGAAATAACTATTCCTGAGATAGGAAGATATAAAGTATCTCTATTTGGTTCCGCAGACACAAGCAATGAGGTTTGGATAGAAGACTATATTGATAATAAAGATGATAGAACTTACAACATTACCGGAAATATGGTAATCGGTTCTGATTTAATGGCTAGTAAAAATGGTTCTCCATTAGCTGCCGGAGTTCATAAAATGAGAATTAATGCAGATTCTATTCAACTCATTGATAGTATTCAATTTAAATTAATGTTTGAGTATTTAGAAACACCAAATAGCATGACTCAAAATATGGAAGGCGAAGAATGGGAATTAGTTTGGTCAGATGAGTTTGATGGAACGGGATTACCTGATTCAAGCAAGTGGGCCTACAATATTGGAAACTGGGGTTGGGGAAACAACGAACCTCAATATTACACTATGGCAAGAACTGAAAATGCAAGACAAGAAAATGGCAATCTAATTATTGAAGCTCATAAAAATGACCTTGGCAATGATTGGACTTCAGCAAGACTTACTACACAAGGCAAGACCTCTTTTCTATATGGTAGAATAGAATTTAGAGCTAAAGTTCCACAAGGTAGAGGAACTTGGGCGGCTGGATGGCTGCTAGGCGATGAATATAGAGATGAACTTTCTTGGCCTTATTGCGGAGAAATTGACGTTTTAGAATGCGTAGGATATGAAATTAACGACACTACAGGAAGTGGAATTAACCATGCAACTTGCCATACAAGAGCCTATTATTTTAAACAAGGAAATCAAATCGGAAGTGAAATAGAATTAGATAGCATGAATACCAAATTTCATACCTACGCAGTAGAATGGTATCCAAATGAAATAAAAGGCTATTTAGATGGAGAACACTATTATACCTATGATAAAAACGCTGACGAATTAGAATGGCCTTTTAATAAGCCACAAAATATAATCGTAAACCTAGCTGTTGGCGGCGGATGGGGCGGTGCAAAAGGCATTGACCAAAGCTATAATTCGCATCAATATATTTTAGATTACGTAAGAGTTTACCAAAGGAGATGAAAATAGGAATAAAACTATTCTTGATAGCTTGTATCTTATTTGCTTGCAATAAACCCGAGTCAAAAAAAATGGACGTTAAAATTTTCCAAACATCTTCTAATGGAGAGCATTTTAAGGAAATTATTTTAGATCCAATAACTACAGATTCATTTGATACACTTGAATTATTCCCTGAGCGTGAGTATCAAACCATAACCGGTTTTGGAGGTGCATTTACTCAGTCTTCAGCTTATTTGTTAAGCCAATTGAGCGAAGTAAATCAAAAGGATATTATAGAGTCTTACTTTTCCGAAAAGGGAGCTAATTATACCTTATGCAGAACACACATTAACTCCTGTGATTTTTCAACAGAGAATTATGCCTATGACACAATTCCAAATGACACCTTGTTAGAAAACTTTTCAATTGCAAGAGATTTAGTTGAGGTCGTACCGATGATTAAAAAAGCTCAAGAAGCATCAAAAGAAGGCTTTAACATTGTTGCTTCTCCATGGACAGCCCCTCCTTGGATGAAAGATAACAAAGATTGGAAAGGAGGTAAATTACTTCCTAAATACTATGATTCTTGGGCTTTATATTTTTCTAAATATATTAAAGAGTATGAGAAACTAGGCATTCCTATTTGGGGATTAACCGTTGAAAATGAACCATTAGGAAATGATGCCAATTGGGAAAGTATGCACTATTCTCCTGAGGAAATGGCAGAATTTGTAAAAAATCATTTAGGTCCTCAATTAGAAAAAGATTCTTTAAACCCAAATGTTTTGGTTTATGATCAAAATAGAGGAAAAGAACTCGAAGAATGGGCAGATAAACTATTAACCGACCAAGAATTAAATAAATACATCTATGGTACAGCGGTTCATTGGTATACTAGCACAGTTGACTGGTACCCGCAATCTTTAAACTGTACGCATGAACTTGCTCCCGACAAACACATTATTCATACTGAAGGTTGTATTGATGCAGAAGTTCCTCATTGGAAAGATGATGCTTGGTATTGGAAAAAAGAAGCTACAGATTGGGGTTGGGATTGGGCACCTGATGAAGACAAAAAAGATCACCCAAAATATTCACCTGTTTATAGATATGCTCGCGACATTATCGGTTGCTTAAACTCTTGGGTTGAAGGTTGGATAGATTGGAACATGGTATTGGACCAAAATGGAGGTCCAAACTGGGCAAAAAACTGGTGTATTGCGCCCATAATTGTCGATGTTGAGAAGGATGAAGTCTATAAGACTCCCCTATTTTATACTATGCAACATTTTAGTAAACACATTAGACCAAATGCAATAAGGATTGGCTTTGAACTTAGTAATGAAAACCTAATGGCCACTGCAGTCAAAAATACTGACGGTTCCATCGTAATTGTGATTTTAAACACTAGCCAAAAAAATAAAAATATTCAAATTAATTTACTAGGTCAAAACCGAATAGTTAGCACAGCTCCAGAGGCTATCCAAACGATAATTATTTAAAGCTATTTCTCAAAATAATATGAGCCAAAAAGAAACAATATTAGGTAACACTACGCTTCATCTAAAAGAAGGTGCGATTAACGGTGAATATACCAATTTAGAGGGAGAAGATTTTTTTGTAATTAAGAATTACAATCAAATGCGCCCATTTTTTATGACCATTGTAAGTTCCTCAGACCATTGGTTATTTATTTCAAGTAATGGTGCTCTTTCTGCGGGAAGACGTAATCCTGAAAATGCATTATTTCCGTACTATTCGGATGATAAAATCACAGACTCAGTCGGAATAACCGGTGGAAAAACTATTTTTAAGGTAAAAACGAAAGATGGTTATAAACTTTGGGAGCCTTTCACAGAAGCCTTTGAAGGACTATATAAAACAAGTAACAATATTTACAAAAATCGAGAAGGAAACAAACTGATTTTTGAAGAAATAAACCATGATTTAGGACTTACTTACAGGAATGGTTGGATGTTCTCGGATATTTATGGAATTATCAAAGATTCCTCATTAATTAATGAAACGGACCAAAAATTAGATATTGAACTATTAGATGGTATTCAGAATCTGATACCATATGGAGTAGACAGTATGCTTCAAAATTCAAGAAGTACTTTGGTTGACGCCTATAAAAGAGCCGAATTGGATGAAGCAAATGGTTTAGGTATATTCTCTTTAAGCTCAATGATTGTGGATAAAGCTGAACCAAGTGAAGCTTTAAAGTCTACTACTGTTTGGTCAACGGGAATTAATTATTCTAAGATTTTACTTTCATCCCTACAGCTTAAAGATTTTAGAAAAGGGAAAGTTTTAGAAACCGAACAAGAAATAAAGGCTGAAAAAGGCGCATTTTTTATTCAATCTAAACTGAAGGTTGCTGCCAATAGCTCTGAGAATTGGTTAATTGCAAGTGAGGTCAGTCAGACTGCAAACGAAATGGCTGTATTACGTAAAACACTAGCTAAGCGCTCAAAGTTATACGAATCCGTGAAGGCTGATATTATGTTGAACAAACAAAACCTTAGAAAAAAGATAGGTTTAACGGATGGGATTCAACTTTCAAATGACAGACTAAGCACAGGAAGGCATTTCTCTAACGTATTATTCAACATCATGCGTGGAGGAACTTTTGATGATCAATATGAAATTGAAACAGCAGATTTTGCTCATCATATTGAAACCATGAACAAAAGCGCTTACAAACGCTTAAAATCAGTTTTACAGGCATTACCAGAAACAATTAGTTATCATCAGTTAAGGCACTTCTTATTAGCTGCTAAACACAAAAATATAATGCGCTACTATTTGGAGTACATGCCTATTTCGTTTAGTAGACGTCATGGTGACCCAAGTAGACCGTGGAATTACTTCTCAATCGAAACCCAAGATGAGGAAGGAAATAAGCTGAGAAATTTTGAGGGAAACTGGAGAGATATTTTCCAAAATTGGGAGGCATTAGCTTTTAGTTATCCAGAATTTAACTTGGGAATGATTTCCAAATTTGTAAATGCCTCAACGATTGATGGATACAATCCCTATCGTATTTCAAGAGAAGGAATAGATTGGGAAGTAATTGAACCAAATGACCCTTGGTCTCACATAGGTTATTGGGGAGATCATCAAATTATTTACTTAACTAAGTTTTTAGAAATTTCTTTAGAATATCATCCAGATAGATTAAAAGGAATGTTAAGCAATAAGATATTCACTTATGCTAATGTTCCTTACCGAATAAAAGGCTACGATGCCATTGCTAGCGACCCAAAAGACACAATAGACTTTGACCATGCCTTAGCTGATAAGATAGCTAAGAAAGTAGAAGAAGTTGGATCAGACGGAAAACTAGTTTGGAACAAAGAAGGACACTTAGAGAGAGTAAATCTAACGGAAAAGCTTTTGGTTGTGATTTTAACCAAGCTATACAACTTTATTCCAGAAGCAGGAATATGGTTAAATACGCAAAGACCTGAATGGAATGATGCAAACAATGCTCTTGTAGGGAATGGTGTTTCAATGGTAACACTTTATTACTTAAGAAGATTACTTGCTTTAAGTGATAAGTTATTCCATGATTTAGAAAGTTCCGAAATTGAGATAAACAAGCCCGTCATTGATTTAATGCAAGCTTTAGAAAGAGGATTTGTTCAACATAAAGCAACTCTTAAAGGAACTTTTACCGATGAAAACAGAAGGCAAATCATGGATGATTTCGGTATTGCTGGAGAGCATTACCGCACAACAGCATACGCCGGTTTTACAGGTGACAAGAGAAAAGTAAAAGTTAATAAAATGCTTTCCTTCTTTGCATTGGCAAACGAATACCTTGAGCATGCAATTGATTTAAACAAACGTAAAGACGGACTTTATCATTCATACAACTTAATTACATTAGACGAAGGTGTTGCAAAAGTATCATACCTATATGAAATGTTGGAAGGCCAGGTAGCAGTGCTAAGTGCCAAATATTTAAAAGGCGAAGAAGCTAAAAAAGTTTTAGATGCACTTAAATCTAGCTCTATGTTTAGGCCCGATCAATACAGCTATATGTTATATCCGGACAGAGAATTAGATCCATTTCTACAAAAAAACAATATTGATGAAAATCTTTTAAGGGGCTCAAAGTTGCTAGAAACTATGTTATCGAATAATGATAATTCGATTATCGAGAGAGACATCAATGGAAACCTACATTTTAACGGAAACTTCAATAATGAAAAAGACTTAAAAGTAGCCTTAGTAAAATACGTAGACACTCCTTTAAGGTCTATTGCCAAAAAAGAAAGCCAGTTATTTTTAGACGCTTTTGAAACTGTCTTTGATCATAAAGAATTTACAGGAAGGTCGGGTGCTTTTTACGGTTACGAAGGTTTGGGTAGTATATACTGGCACATGGTTTCTAAATTATTACTTGCAATACAAGAAAACATTATTCTTGCAAATGATGAAGGTTGTAATGAAATAATCATGGGACAATTAATTGAGCATTATTATGAGGTAAGAGCAGGTATAGGAGTAAATAAATCTCCTGAATTATATGGAGCCTTCCCTACTGACGCATATTCACATACCCCAAAATATGCAGGAGCAAAACAACCTGGTATGACAGGGCAAGTGAAAGAAGATATAATTAATCGTTGGGCTGAATTAGGAATTCTTGTTCAATCAGGAAGATTACATTTTAGACCACTTTTATTGAGAAAAGAAGAATTTATCGAAGAATCTGCAACATTGTCTTATTATGATAGTTTAGGAGAGGCATGTAAAATCGATGTTCCTAAAAATGGATTAGCATTTACGTATTGTCAGATTCCGGTTGTTTATCAGATAGATAAAAAGCAAACTTTAACTATAAATTATTCTGATGGCAGCAGTAAAGAATCTGATGAAAACTTTTTAAATATTTTAGATTCAAAAGACGTATTCAAAAGAACAGGAAAAATTGAATCTATACAATTCAAAATCAAGGAAAAGGACATACTTAAATAAACTTATAGTTCAATATTTTGGCAAAGGTTACTAGCAACAAAACAGCATTCATTTTACTATCCGTTTTATTTTTCCTTTTTGGTTTTATAACGGTACTTGTTGATTCGTTAATACCTCGATTAAAAGAACTGTTTACCCTTTCTTTTTTTGAAGCGGGTTTGGTTCAGTTCGCATTCTTTGGAGCCTATTTTTTACTATCTATTCCTGCTAGTTATATCATTAGTAAAATAGGATATAAAGGAGGAATAATATTAGGTTTAATAACTATGGCTATTGGTTGCTCACTCTTTTATCCTGCCGCATCTTATCGTGTTTTTGGAGTATTTCTTTTTGGGTATTTTACCCTCGCCGCTGGTATGACAGTGCTGCAAGTGGCAATAAATCCTTATATAGCAGTTTTAGGAAGTGAAGAGTCTGCTGCAAGCAGATTAACACTCTCTCAGGCATTTAATTCTGTAGGAACCGCTATTGCTCCTGCCGTAGGAGCACTCTTAATTTTAAGTGATAAGATTAAGACCAAAGATGAAATAGCAGGTTTAACCGAGGGTGCAAGAGATTTGTACTATTCAGCAGAAGCCTCAGCAGTGCAAAGTCCTTTTATTGGTATTACCATATTCATTCTTGCCATTACAAGTATTTTCTTTTTTGTTAGGCTTCCTAAGCTTATTAGCGAAATAGATAATACAACATACTTAAGTGCTTTAAAAGAAAAAAATCTAATGCTAGGAGTATTAGGAATACTATTTTATGTAGGTGCAGAAGTAGCTATTGGTAGCTACTTAGTAAACTATTTTTTGGATATGAATTTAGTAGAGACAATAAAGTCTACCGACTTTATGCGCAACATTTGTGAAACCTTTTTGAGAGACGGACTAGAAAGTTATGATGGTAAAGCAATCGTTGGAATTTTTGTTACTTTTTACTGGTTAGGAGCCATGATTGGAAGATTTGTTGGTTCAGTTTTAACCAATATTTTCAACCCCGGAGTGGTAATTTCTGTATTTGCTAGCAGTGCTTTTGCTCTGGTTGTTATTTCAATGAACACGAGCGGATTGGTTGCTATGTGGACTATTTTAAGCGTAGGCTTATTTAACTCTATTATGTTCCCAACCATATTTACCATGGCATTAGGCGGTATTAAAGATCTAAAACCTAAAGGCTCTGGTTTACTTTGTACAGCAATTGTTGGAGGAGCCTTAATCCCTCCTATTTTTGGTCGTTGTATAGATGCATTTGGTTTTAAAATAGCCTTTGCTGTTATTTTATGCTGCTATGTATATATCCTTTTCTACGGATGGAGGAATGCAAGAAAGTTTGTTAGAGATTAGGAAAATAATCTCATAAAGATAATACTACATTAATCTTTAATTTCGGCAATGATGAAGCCGAAAATTAAAAAGTACATCCTAATAATTCTCCCTTTACTTTTTGTAATAGTCGCCTGCTTATTTCATTTCAATATTGGCAGTTTCTATCAATTGGCAGCAGACCCTGAGTATTCAATATTATTTAATGGAGCAGTTATTGGCAGAGGTAGTCTAGCCATAAACTTTATTGATCATCCGGCTACTCCACTTATTTATATTTCAGGAATAGCCATTCGGCTTGGGCATTTATTCACAGGAGAAGAAAGTTATGTTATTGATTTCTTAAACGACCCAGAATGGTATTTGAATTTTGCTAGTATCTTAAATATGCTAGTAATTGGCTTTATGGCTTTTTGGTCTGGGAAAAAGCTATTGAAATTTCAAAATGGACTATGGATTGCATTCATATTACAAATTGGTTTGTTCATTAATGCTTCATTAATTGAAATTAGCGCAAGGTTAATCCCCGAAAGTACAATGATAATCCCTGTAATTCTATTAAGTGTTTTATTAATCAAATACATTAAGAAAGATGCGGAAGAAAACAATTACAAAAGAATTACCTGGCAGTTTTCTGCTATTGTGGCCTTTGGTATTGCTTGTAAATTGTCTTTTACCCCAATGTTATTAATACCTCTTATCTTATTTAGAAAGAATTTTAAAGCTATTCTGCAATTGGTGTGGAAAACTATTTTACTCACCTGTTTATTTGCCTATCCGATAATTACAAATCCTTCAGAAAGCTTTGAGTGGATTAGCAATATATTTCTTCATAGCGGAAAACATGGAACCGAAGCTTCTGATTTTATTAATACTAATGAATTTAGCACAAACATTGGAATCATCATTAAAAGAGATGCCTGGTTTTGGGTTCTCCTATTAGGACAATTCGCTTTAAGTTTTACATCTAAAAATAAGCGATTAAAGGAAGCTAGCCTAGCGATAACAATCAGTTTAATGGCAATTTTATTCTTTACTCTAAAGCATTTTGCGATTCATTATATCATGCCTTTTTATGCTTTTAAAACACTATTTGTGGTATTCATAATCTTTGCTTTGCAAGAAAACAAGAAGCTTAAAGCAATTACAAAGTTGAATCAAAAAATAAGAATTGCGGCAGCTATTCTAATAATAGTTTTAATAAGTCCTCAACTTATTGAAGTTAAAAATCATTATGATTATTCCACCAAAAGGAAAGAAAAAGAGAATACTATTCAGAAGAAGGTTTTGAGTCAAATTTTAAATAATGAATTACCACTAATTGTTGATGCACCATATTGGGGAACCCCTTTTCCTGAGTATGCTAAGGCGTATGGATTTATGAATACACATCGTCGTAAAACTACTTTTAAAGATGAATTAAGAGAGCTACATCCAAATTTTTACTGTTATGTTCCTTGGTCAGAAAATTTTAACCATTGGGATAAATTTGTCGGGTTCGACTATATTCTCAAAGATTCAAAAGCTTGTTATCTTTATACGAATCAAAATATCGGTTCAACTAAACGAATTATTGAACGATTAAATAATTCTAAAATCAAATATGAATTATTCCTATTGTATGAAAACCGCGATACTGGAGAAAGCCTTTTTGTTATTGACACTTCAAACAAAGAAATTCAATAATTCTTGCTCTACCCCTTTGTAACCAAAATCTTTATTCAAATAGGTTTCTAGATCAATTTGACTAATATGAGTGTGTCCTTTTGATGAATGAACTAACTCCGAAACAAGATTATCTATTGGATTAAGATATACCTCAACCACATTATCAATATTATGAATTGTAGATATTAAAACCTCTTGTTCCATACTAAACTCGATAACAAACTGCGTTTATGTTCATTCCTGCACCAACAGATGCCATCAAAATGATGTCTCCTTCTTTAATTTTATGCTCTTCAATTTCTCCTTTTAAAACTCGATCTAACAAGGTTGGTACTGTTGCAACAGAACTATTCCCTAGTTCGTGAACACTCATTGGCATTATGTCTTCAGGAATTTCCATTTGCCCAAATAGTCTATAAAAACGTTTGATAACTCCCTCATCCAATTTTTCATTTGCTTGATGAATAAATACTTTTTTAATCTCACTAATATCAACGCCTGCCTTTTCAACACACTCCTTCATTGCCTGTGGAACAAAGCTTAATGCATATTCATAGACTTTCCGGCCGTTCATTTTTATATAGCGAATTCTAGGATCAGATTCAGGAAAGTTTGATTTACCTAAGTATAAGTAATACGCTTCATCTAATGTATGTGAATTAACATTGGTTGATAAAATTCCAGACTCGCCTTCCTCCTCTCTTATAACGCAAGCTCCTGCTCCATCAGCAAAAATCATACTGTCTCTATCAAAGGAGTCTACAACTCTGGATAAGGTTTCGCCGCTAATCACTAAGGTTGTTTTAGCCATTCCTGATTTGATAAATGCTTCAGATTGAATTACACCCTGAACCCAACCAGGACAGCCGAACAATAAATCATAAGCAACACACGCAGGGTTTTTAATCTTAAGCCTATGCTTCACTCTAGAAGCAAGAGCCGGAAGAACATCTGTTTGAAGCGTATGCTTTTTTACATCACCAAAATTATGTGCAAATATTATTTGATCAATAGTTTCAGGATTAATCCCAGAATCTACTATTGCTTTTTCAGCAGCGAAAAAACCGAGGTCCGAAGTATTGTATTCTTGTTTAGCGTACCTTCTCTCTCTTATGCCTGTTATTTGCTGAAATTTATCTGTTATTTCAGTTGTAGGTCTTTCTATTAACATCTGCTCTGCAGTATAAAATCGCTGAGAACCGAATAATTCATTGGTTTGAATTATCTCTGGAATATAACTTCCGGTGCCTATTATTTTGCTTTTTTTCATGATGGATTAAAAGTATATACTAATAGTTTAATCTACAATAAGTGTAAAAAATAATTTTCAACAGTTTAGGATTGCCTCAACATATCAAATTCACCACAATAAAATTGCAATTGCTATTTAAATTTCAAAAAATCAATTGATTTATTATTTTAAATATCTCAATGAAATGAATTAAAAATATACACTTATTTGTATATTTACCATAAGTAAAATATTCTGATATGGGTTCAAATAAAATAAGAGTGGCAATTAATGGCTTCGGTCGAATTGGAAGACTAACGTTTAGAAGGTTAATGGAAGTTGATAATGTTGAAGTAGTAGCAATTAATGATTTAGCGCCTGTCGGAACATTAGCTCATTTATTAAAATATGACTCTATACATGGCCAATTAAGTCAAGATGTTGGTTATGATGATTCTGCGATACGAATTGAAGGAAAATCTTTTTTGGTTTACCAAGAGAAAGATCCAGCTCAATTGCCATGGAAGGAACTTAATATTGAGTATATTATCGAATCAACAGGACTATTTAGATCAAGAGAAACTGCTTCTAAACATATTGAAGCTGGAGCTAAAAAAGTTATTATTTCTGCTCCTGCAACAGGGGATATAAAAACCGTTGTTTTAGGTATAAATGAATCTATTTTAGATGAAAATGATCAAATCGTATCCAATGCATCTTGTACAACAAATTGCTTAGCTCCGTTGGTAAAAGTTCTAGACGAAAAGTTTGGAGTTGAAAAAGGATATATTTCAACAATTCATGCCTATACTTCAGACCAAAATATTCATGACGCACCACATAAAGATTTAAGGAGAGCAAGAGCGGCAGCCATGTCTATTATTCCAACAACAACAGGAGCAGCAGCTGCGGTTGGAAAAGTAATACCAAGCATGAATGGTAAACTAAACGGAATTGCCATGAGGGTTCCTGTTTCTGATGGGTCAATTACTGACTTTACAGCAATAGTTAAAAGAGATACAACCACAGATGAAGTAAATGCTGCTTTTAAAGCAGCTGCTGAAAACGAGTTAAAAGGAATCTTGGAGTACACTGAATTACCTCTTGTCTCTATTGATATTATTGGTAATTCTCACTCCTCTATTTTAGATTCAGACTTAACATCTGTAAATGGAAACCTTGTAAAAGTAGTTTCTTGGTATGACAATGAGTATGGATATGCCTGCAGAACATGTGATTTATTAGCCTATATGGCTAAATTATAATATTAATAATGAAAGAGGCGAAAAAACGTAGCGCTAAGAAAATTTTTAATTCAAGACGAATAAGTTTAAATAATCCTGATAGAAATAACAGGCAACAGCTTATCGTTTATTTGAGTTTGCAAAAGAATTCGCAAGAATTTAGAAAGGGGAATTTATCTAGAGGTAATTGTAAAACGTCAAACTTTATTTCAGTTAAAGAATGGGAGTCATTCTACATCAATATGTATTCAACCTTAAGAGAACTAAATATAAGTCTAGAATTAGGAATCTAGCTTTGCGTGTCTCTTTCATTATTTTTTCATGAAAACTCATTTTACATCAATAGACCACTTTTTTAGGGGAGCATTCTCTGTAGATATTGTTATTATAACATATAATAACAATGATCTACACTTTTTATTAGAGAAGAAATCTGAGACTCCTTTTGAGAACACTTTTGGCTTACCAGGCAGTCTAATTTTACCTAACGAAAATACCGATCAAGCCATTAATACTATTTGTAAAAAAGCTGTAGGTACAAATCAGTTTTACACTAAGCAATTGAGGGCCTTTTCTGACATTGATCGTCACCCTTTAGGGAGGGTTATTAGTTTTGCTTATTATGGATTAATTCCTTTTGAAAAAGCTAAAATAAATGACACAAAAAATTATAAATGGGTTAAAATTTCAAATATTACTGAATTACCATATGACCACAATAAGATTGTGAATCATGTAATAAAAAGATTTAAGAAAGGATTATTAAGACACCCTAACGTGTTTGAATTAATGGCTGAAGAATTTACTCTTTCAGAGGTAATTCATGTTTATGAAACTACATTTAACCGAAAAATTGATCACTCTAATTTTGGCAAACAAATAAAAACAAGTGAATTAATAGAACCACTTGAAAAAAAGAGAGGAAACTCAAACAAAACAGGAAGACCTGCTCAGCTTTATAAATTTAACAAAACAAAATATAAAGTGAATAAGAAAGATAAGATTCAGTTTAACTTTTAATCTGATTCACTAATTACAAGCTTCGGACTTCGATCTAAGTTAAATACACCCCAATGTTTTTCAGGTTCTTGTTCATCACCAGAACCTTTCCAACTCTCGTCAAAAGCTTCAAAAACGAATGTAATTGTACCCGAATCTTTACTCCAACTAGTTAATTCATTAAAATATATCTGTTGGAATTCTTCGTTAACATGCTCTTTTCTTATACCATGTCCGTTAGACTCTGTGGCCCAACCTGCTTCTGAAATAACAATTGTTTTGTCCTTATATCGCTCTGCAACATCGTAAAAATTTTCCATAGTAAATGCCATCGCCTCTTCAATCGTTTTATATTCCCATACTGGGTAAGTATGAATCGAAATAAAGTCAACAACTTCAGCAACAGATGCTAGTTTTCGTAACCAAGTAATATAGTTTTCACAATAAGTCACTGCCTGATTACAATGACTTTTAACTTTTTCAACAAAGTCTACAACGCGCTCAACAGGAACCATGTGGTCAGTCCATTCTACGGTAGCTTCATTCCCAACAGATATCCAAGATACAATTGATGGATATTTATTTGCAATGTCGATTCCTATTTGAATTTTTGCATCATTATCGGCTTTATTTTTAGCTAAAGTTTCTTTACTATATACTCCTCCCCAAGGGCAATTATGGTTACTTACCTCAGCATTAATGTAAATACCGAGCATAACCTTAATATCAATATTCTCTTTTAAGATTACCTCTAAGCACGTTTTTGCATGTTGATCGCAATCATATAGGCGAATGTATTTCCACCTAGGTGCTAAAAGTAGCAAGTCTTCCCTGATCTCTTCGTAGCTTGGAAAAATACCAGAATCGGGACTTTGTCCTTCTCGAAAACCTGAATAACAAATTGCTTCTGAATAATCGATATTAAGTTTTGCCATTTTATTACTGATACTTTAACTGTTCGTTTTTATCATATAAACCCCAATATGCTCCTACATCTCCTTCATCTCCTGTCTTCCAAGCCTCATCAAATGAGGAAAAATAAAAAATTTCAACATCCTCTTCTCTACTCCAATTCTGGGTATTTATAAAATATTTCATCGCATTTTCATCAGACGGATGCGCTCCATGGAAACTTTGACCTTTATTTGGCCAACCACATTCTGAAATAATTACACGCTTTCCATTTCCTGCTTTAACAGTTCTACGAAACATATCCTGCATATACATTATTGCATAATCCGAATGGCAACCTTCCCAAAATGGATAACAGTTCGCTAACAGAACATCACATAGTTCTGTAATTCTTGGTCTGTTTTCAAACTCATAATATGCATCTACATAAGATACCGGAATGTTAGGAATTGCTTTCTTAACCAAAGAAATTGTCTCAATCAATTCATCCTCGGTCATCTCCTTTCGATACAACACCTCGTTACCAACAGCCGCAATATCTACAAAGCCATTTTTGGCTAAATCAATGAGATTAGTCATTTCTTTTTGATTTAACTCTTCATCATCACTTAGCCATGCTCCAACAAGAGTTTTAAGTCCGTACTCTTTTGCAATGACAGGTATTAACTGATTTCCATCGGTACAAGAAAAAGAACGAATCCAAGAAGTATGGTTTTTTAAAATCTCCATCCGTCTTCTGATTTGACTTTCAGTTAATTGATCACCAGGTTCTTGTCCATCTTCATAAGCGCTAAAAGCAATACCATGAATTCCAGCTTCAAGGTTTTTTTTAAATAATTTAGAAAGGCTTTTATAATCATTAGATGCATGATTACCCACTAATGAAAGTAATTTATCTTTTCTGTAACTCATTATTATTTCGAAAAATTTTGGCAAATTTAAGAAACTTATAGTAATAAAAACTATAAGTTAGTTTAATGTAATTCAAAAAAAAATGCAACTAATAAATTAGCTGCATCTACAAAATATTGAAACTAATTCTTATTTGAAAGAGATCTCTTCCAAAACTGCATCATACTGCATTTCTTTGGTTTCAAAACAGTTCGCTTCTTCATTAAACACTTTACACTCGTCAATTGGATTGGCATAAATGTGTAAGGTCATTGCTTTGGAATTACTTCTATTCTCAATAGAATGAAACCCCATTCTGTCGTGCATATAGGTAAATTTACCTTCTTCTAAATTGATTTCCTCTGGATTACTAAACTCAGTATCCTCAACATCAAAACGTATTTCCACAGCACTTCCTTCTACTTGGTAAACCCAGCAGTCTTGCCCATTATGATCGTGGATAGGTGTTTTTGCGCCTTTGTCCCAACATAACAAAATGAATTCAAACTCATCTCTTCTTGCTATGCAAACTCTTGTATAGCAATCCTTTTTCCAAACAGCATGTTTCCTAAATTCTTCTATTGGGATATCAAGATTCTTTAACACCCCAATTTGTTTGGCACAGTCAGTATCTTCGAAACAGTCGATTAACTCTTCGAGGGTAGAAATTTTTAACATGAAAGGAGATTTTTTATTCTTGATAGTAAAAACGCTATTTTATAAAATTAACGAAATGAAACCCTGCATCAAAAGAATATTAACATTTTAGTGAATTATAAGCTTAATTCTACTTAGCTAGTGTTAAATTTGTTTTTATGAATGATATGCTATCTAAGTTTAACAAACTTGTTAAAGAATTACTAATTGATGAATCAAAAAATCCAGTGTCAGAACACATACCCTCTGGAGAGCTCTACGAGCAACTAGATTTATCTTTAAGCGAATCTGGAATACCAGAAGAAGAATTTGATTCTGCTTTACGTGAACTAGTTTTTAAAACACCAAGAACAGCAACAAAAGCTTTTTTTAACCAATTATTTGGCGGTAGAAACGAAAAAGCGATTCTAGGTGATTTACTTGCTGTTATTTTAAACAACAGCATGTACACATATAAAGCGGCTGGCCCTCAAATTGGAGTTGAAAAAGTTATCCTTAGAAAGGTTTGTGATTTAATCGGTTGGGATCATAATTCTGACGGAACTTTTGCAACCGGTGGTTCTATGACCAATTTTATGTCAATGCTAATGGCAAGAGATGCTTCCTTTAGTGATTTGCGACACAAAGGTGGAAATCAAAAAATGACAGTTTATACGTCGAAAGATTCACATTACAGTATTCCTAAAAATGCAGCATTTTCAGGAATAGGAAGAGATAATGTTCGGTATGTAAACACTGATAAAAAAGGAAAATTACTCCCTTCCCATTTCGAGGAATTAGTAAAAAATGATATAGCGAACGGGTTTACTCCGGTTATGATTAATGTAACTGCAGGAACTACAGTGATGGGAGCTTTTGACCCAATAATGGAAGTAAAAGCAATTTGTGATACTTATAATATATGGTTGCATGTTGATGGTGCTTATTGTGGTTCTGTACTATTCAGTAAAAAATACAAGCATTTGATTGAAGGAATTGAATTAGTTGATTCTTTTAGTTTTAATGCGCATAAAATGATTGGCACTCCCCTAACCTGCTCTATTATTGTGGTTAAGAATAAACAACATTTATATGATTCATTCTCAAATGATGCAAGTTACTTGTATCAAACAGACCACGATGAATTTAATCTTGGTAAAACTTCTTTACAATGTGGGCGCCGCAATGATGCCTTAAAATTTTGGACACTCTGGAAAAGTGTTGGAACGGAAGGATTGGAAAAAATTGTGGACCAACAATTTGAATTGAGTGATGTAGCAATTGATTATATAAAAAGTAATTCTGATTATAAGTTGCACAGTTATAGTGATTCCATTTCTATTTGTTTTAATTACAAAAATATTCCTGCAAAGGATATTTGTACGGCTTTATATGAGCATTCTGAATTATTAGTTGGTTTTGGTTCGTTTAACGGAGATGAATTTATTCGTTTTGTAACTATTAATGCACAAAATGAAGGAACTGATATTATTGATTTCTTTAAGACATTAGAAGATTTTGTTGCTCAGCAAGAAGAATTGTTTCAGAATGAATTGGAGCTAAAATCATAATAATGGATATTACAAAGCTTGTTGTTCTTGGACTTTATGTCGCCGTTTTATTTCTAATAGGCATTGTTGCCTCTAGAAGAGTAAAAAACATGAGCGACTTTTATGTAGGAGGAAAAAAGTTAGGTTTTTGGGCGGTAGCTTTTTCTGCAAGAGCAACAGGCGAGTCCGGTTGGCTATTAATTGGCTTAACTGGCATGGGAGCTCTATCAGGTTTGTCTGCCTATTGGGTTGTTGTAGGCGAAGTTCTTGGGGTTGCCGTTTCTTGGTGGTTTATGGCCAAGCGTTTTAAACGACAAAGTGATACTTACGGTTCGATAACTATACCTGATTATTTAGAAAGTCATTTTAAAAGCACTAAAAAGACATTAAGAATACTGTCAGCAAGTATTCTCTCCATATTCGTAATCATTTATGTTAGCTCACAAATAGATGTAACCGGAAAGGCATTTGAGTCTATGATGGACATGAATTACTATACAGGTGCTATAGTCGGCTTCCTTATTGTTTTATCTTACATTTTTATAGGTGGATTTGTAGCAGCGGTATGGTCCGATTTATTTCAAGGAGTCTTAATGTTTTTAGGATTAGTTCTACTTCCAATAGTTGTTTGGTTCTCAATGGATGGCAGCAGTGGTATTATAAGCGACTTAGCTGCTATTGACCCAGCCTTAATAAACCCATTTGGAACAAGTAGTGATGTTTGGATGAATATTGCAACCATGCTCGGTTTTGCTATGATTGGATTAGGCTTTTTAGGCTCTCCACAAGTGTATGTTCGATTTATGTCGATTAAAGACGAGAAAGAGATTGATAAGGGGAAATGGGTAGCAATTGTTTTCACTTTATTAACCGATGCTGCAGCAGTTACCATAGGTATTTTAGGCAGAATTATTTTTACAGATTCAGGACAAGACCCTGAGGCTATTTTAGGAAATGGTGCTGAATCGGTTTTAAGTATGGTTACTGAAACCTTTCTACCATACACTTTAGTTGCAATTTACATTGCTATAGTTTTATCTGCAATTATGTCAACTATAGATTCACTTTTAGTTATTGCATCGAGCGCAATAACAAGAGATTTTTACCAAAAGGTTTTTAGACCTGATTTAAAGGATGAAGCTTTAGATAAAATCTCTAAATGGGTTACACTTGTTATGGCTTTAATTGCATTGGTAATTGCTATGATTATTGCCGTTGTATCGCCAAATCACACTGTATTTTGGCTTATAATATTTGGGTGGTCAGGCATTGCAGCCTCTTTTTGCCCTGTTATCATTCTATCGCTTTTTTGGAAAGGTCTTTCTGAAAAAGGTGCCATTGCCGCAATGATCAGTGGCTTTTTATGTGTCCCTTTCTTTAAATTCTATGTGCAGAGTTTAGAGAGTGTGGGTGAATACTTTATGGCTTTAGACGTTTTAGCTCCTTCCTTTTTAATATCAATGATTTGTGCTTGGATCTTTTCTAAGCTTTATCCGAAGAACAACAATGCTTAATTCAATCAGCGAATCCAATTAAATGCTAAATTCTAATATCATAAAATTCATTGAACAAGCTCCAAAGACCGAAATTCATTTACATTTAGAAGGTTCATTTGAACCTGAATTGATGTTTGAAATCGCAAAAAGGAACGAAGTAGAAATTGCTTATGACTCTGTTGAAGAAGTTAAAGAAGCTTATCAGTTCAATAATTTACAAGAGTTTTTAGATATATATTATGCAGGTGCTCAGGTATTAATTACCGAGCAAGATTTTTATGATTTAACATGGGCTTATCTAACGAAAGTTGCTTCTCAAAATGTAAAGCATGTAGAAGTTTTTTTCGACCCGCAGACTCATACCGAGCGAGGAGTTTCATTTTCTACGGTAATCAATGGTATCTATAAAGCCTTGCAAAAAGGTGAAGAAGAGTTAGGTGTCAGTTTCCGTTTGATTATGTCTTACTTAAGGCATTTGAGCGAGGAAGCTGCTTTTGAAACTCTAGAACAATCAAAACCCTTTCAAGAAATTATCGATGGCATCGGGTTGGATTCTTCAGAAGTGGGAAACCCTCCTGAAAAATTTGAGTGCGTTTTTAAAGCTTCTGCAGAATTGGGTTACAAACTATGCGCTCATGCGGGTGAGGAAGGACCTGCAGAATATATTTGGGGGTCTTTAAATGTTCTAAAAGTTGACCGTATAGATCATGGAAATCGTTGTTTAGATGATAAAAAATTAGTAAAGCATTTAGCAGATTTGCAAATGCCACTTACACTCTGCCCTTTATCTAATTTAGAGTTAAAAGTAATTCAAAACTTAAAAGATTACCCATTACGTAAAATGATGGAGCATAATTTATTAGTGACAATTAACTCAGATGACCCAGCCTATTTTGGTGGATACATAAATGAAAATTTCATTGCAACAGCAGAAGCATTAGAGTTAAGTTTAGAAGAAATAGTTACGCTCCTAAAAAATGGATTTCAGGCTACTTGGCTAGATGAAGACGAAAAACTTGGCTGGTGCGAAATGATTGATGAATTGGCTGAGGATTTAAAATAAAAAAGCCCAAAGCATTTCATCTTTGAGCCTTTAAATGCTCAGTAAAACAGTCTACTTTACTATTATCTTACTACTTAAAATCTCAATTCTTAAGAAGTATAAACCTGCAGCCCAAGAGTTGGTTTCTATTTGTATAGTATTGTTAAATACTTTTTCATAAACTAGTTGCCCGTTGCTATTGTGGATAAATAAATTCAAGTTTTTGCTATCAACATCTTCAACTTTAATGTTTAGAATACCCTTCACCGGATTTGGATAGATCGAAATATTATTAAGTGTAATATTAAACTCATCGTAAATCCCATCTAATAATAACTCCTGGTCCTCATTTAAGTCAGTTATTTTGTCTAACACTGCTTGTTTTTCTATTGCAATTATAGTCTCCGGACCACCACCTGGAGGTCTACCACCCGGACGTTGAGCGAATAAAGTTGTAAAACTTAAAAAGCTTATTAATAGAATCAAATTCTTTTTCATGGTTTCTATTTTTCTGTTAGACGTCAAATGAGAATCAAATCACTCGTGTTTGAAAAAGAATAGTATTGATTATCTTCTTGAGCACACAGAAGGCAATCAAAAAGTGTCTATCATTTTACATGGCTATTAACCAAATATCTTCAGAATATATGTTGTGTAGATACTTGCTAATTATGTCCTCAAGAACTTCATTAGCAAAAGACTAATATTTTAGAGAACTTTTTTATGTCCAATTACGTCTTGCTTTTGTTCTTTTCTTATTTGTTTATTAATTTCAAAACATGACTTAGCCATATATAGTCTTAAATTATTATTTACTGCAGTATAATGTCAATTAAACCAATCGTCTTTGTTTTTCTTTTTGCAGGATTATTTTATAATTGTTCAAAAAGCCCCGAAAAGGAAAGTATTCCTAATAATAAATCAAATACAAATAAACTTGAAGAAAAAGCAAGACCTTCAGATTATTGGGAAGACAAATGGAGATATCCATCTACAAAATCACAAGCAGGAAACTTTAAAAAAGCAATACAAATTGCAAAAAAAACATTACTCTTTAAATAAAAATGATAAATCTGGCTTATCTAGTGATTGGCGATTAGAAGGACCAACCAATATTGGAGGAAGAGCAAATTGCATACTTGTAGATTCTAGAGACACCAATACCATTTATATAGGAATGGCTGCGGGAGGTATTTTTAAAACTACTAATGGTGGAGGAAATTGGCTTCCCATAACTGATGATTTCGCATACTTAAGTATATCACAAATTATACAAGATCCACTCTATCCAGATACAATATTCGCTTCAACAGGAGACAGAAACTTTGGTAGCTGGGGAAGAATTGGAGACTGAGTAAAGGTAAGCTACAATGCCGGTATTACTTGGCAGTCATCAGGTCTTGATAGTGTTGGTATAGTATCCAAACTATTAATAGATTCTACCAATCGTATTCTATGGGCATCCGTACTCGGAAATCCAAGAATTAGTAGCAACCAGCGTGGAGTTTACAAATCAATTGACATGGGATTAACTTGGCAACAAGTTCACAGCATAAATAATAATGTGGGTGCCATAGATTTAGTTATTGATCCATTTGATCCTCAAACCTTATACGTAAGCTATTTTAATAGACAACGTACATCAACAACAAGCATAGCAGCAGGAAATGATGGTAGAATTTGGCAAACCAAAGATGGCGGATCTACCTGGAACATGTTAAACAATGGACTGCCAAACTTTGCATTAAGCAGAATTGGCTTAGCGGTTTCTCATCAAACACCTGGAAAGCTTCATGCAACTATCGTTGGTTCAGATTATAATCATGAGGGTTTATATAGAAGTCTTGACACAGGAAGAACATGGAGTAAAATGTCTGCTTTTGGATTACCCAATAGCTACACAGGCGGTTTTGGCTGTTATTTCGGGCAAGTTAGAGTAAACCCAAATGATGATGACCAAGTTTGGTTATTAGGAGTAAACATGTACACCTCTTCCGATGGGGGAAACAGTTTTGTTCAATCTGTTCCAGACTGGAGCACATATCAAGTTCATGCCGACAAACACGATCTCGTTTTTTTAAGCCAGAATAGTTATTTATTGGCTACAGATGGAGGAATTTACAGAGGGAAAAATGCAATTAATAACCCAACGAATTGGACAGATATTGACTTAATTCCAAACAACCAATTTTACCGTATTGCTATTAACCCTTTTAAATCTGAAGTTTATGCAGGTGGCATTCAAGATAATGGCACAATAGAAGGGACAAACACTCAACTTGATAACTGGTCTAGGATATTTGGCGGTGATGGTTTTCAGTTTATTTACGATCCCGTTGATTCAAATATTTATTATTGTGAAACTCAAAGAGGCAACCTTTATGCCTTTGACCAAGGGACAGGTTTTGCTAATTATAATTTTGATGACGGCGTTAGTTCAGACCGAAATTGGGATATGCCCTTTATTATGAGTCGATTTAATCGAAATATATTATACTGTTTGTCTGATAAAATTTACCGAACCACTCAAGGAACTCAAGGAGCATTCAGTCAGGTTAACTTTTTTACCATGCATAAAGGAGCCTCAATTTTAACTAATAATTTTGGCTCAGCTTTATGCGAATCGAAATTAAGTGGAAATATACTGTATGCAGGGACAGGAGATGGTAAAGTTTGGCGTGTAGTAGCCAATACCGGGGTACAAACAGATATATCTAATGGTTTACCAGATCGATATGTAACTTCATCAACAGACCCTGATTTAGTTTTAGTAACACACTCTGGATATCTTGATTTTCTAACAACTCCTCATATTCATATTTCAAAGGATAAAGGAGCAAACTGGACTCCAATTAGTGGTGATCTACCACCATTTGCAATCAATGATGCTGAAATTTTGGATAACACGAATGACTCAGTAATTTTTGCAGCTTCTGACGTAGGAGTTTACGTTACCACCAATGGAGGCGTAAATTGAAATAGAATTGGTGGAAATATGCCTATGATTCCAGTAAATGATTTGAAAATAGATTATGCTGCAAATCGATTAATCGCCGGAACTTTTGCACGAAGTATTCAGAGTTTCGACTTAGATAGTATTCCGATTGGAACTCCACAAATTGCATTAAATATTGGAACAGACACAACTATTTGTGATAGTGATACCATAACAATTGGTACTACCAATAGCTCTTTTAATAGTTACCTATGGTCAACCGGAGAAACAACCCCTACTATTAAAGTTTTTAATGCTGGCTGGTATTGGCTAGATGTTCAAACTGATAATGGAATTGTTAGAGACTCTTTAAACCTAAGCTTCTATAACCTTCCTAGTCAATTTTCTTTAGGTAATGATTCATTAGTCTGCAAAGGCAGTAATTTTAGTATTACAATTGGCAGTAATATTCCAAACTTCAATTCTTATTTATGGAATACAGGAGCTAATTCTAAAACTATTACAATCCAAGATACAGGAACGTACATTCTAAGAGCACAAAACACCTGTAATATTGCAAGAGATACAGTTTTAATTGGATATTTTCCTTCAAACCCTGTAAGCATTCAAGTTGACTCTTTAAACACCTTTAATAATTACCTCTTTACTAACATGAGTAATGAAAGTCTATCTAATAAGTGGTTTTTAGATGGTAATATTATTTCAAACCTCGACAGTTTTAATTATCAATTTACAACAGCAAATAACTATAAATTAGTTTTAGAATCAACAGATTTAAACGGTTGTATAACAACAGACAGCCTTGAGTTTACAATAGAAGAAATTGAAGATTATATTATACCTAACATTTTTACACCAAATGGCGATGGTGTAAACGACTCTTTTCTGCCTTATGGTAAAAGCATTCTTTTCTACAAGACAATTGTTTACGACAAATGGGGTGCTAAAATTGTTGAACTAGAAAACACACCTTGGAACGGTTACAATATAGGTGGTCGAGTTCTAGAGAATGGCACTTATTTTTTCCAAATAGAATTAAAATTAGTTAATGGCAAGGAAATTATTAAAGCAGGTACTTTGAATTTAGTGAGATAAAAAGCGACTGGTATTCTTTCTATTAAATAAGATTCACTTTTCACCAAATGGAAATTTAATACTTTAGGACGGCAAGCTATTATAGCTTTCATTACAGTTAGTTAGTCTCTTTATTATAATAAAACCTCCACTCATTTTCAACAACTTAAACCAAATTTCACTTCCAATTTAGAATACACCAACATCTTTTTTGTTTAACTTATTTAATAAATATGCAAACAAAACTTCCGTATTGATGGTTTAAGTGAGTATGATGAAAACAACCGTATGTCGAGAAGCGCATTTTAATGCAGCTCATCGACTTTACAATTCCAATTGGTCAGATGACCGAAACCAAGAAGTATTTGGAAAGTGCAATAATCCAAACTATCATGGACACAACTACGATTTATTCGTTAAGGTAAAAGGTTATGTGGATCCTGAAACTGGTTATGTAATGGATATGAAAGTTTTGAAAGACTTAATAGAAGAGCGAGTTCTTTCAAAATTTGATCATAAGAATTTGAATCTTGATACGGTAGAATTCAAAGAATTAAATCCAACAGCTGAAAATATAGCTAGAATTATTTATGAAAAACTGAGAGGCGGCATTGATGCTGAGCTAGAACTCAGAGTAGTACTTTACGAAACAAGAAGAAATTATGTCGAATATGGAGAATAACAAACACACAATGAACGGTTTATTGAATAAAACTGCAACAAAAAACAGATATCATAATGGGCACAATGGTCTACAAAACACACCAGAATTGCTAGGATTTGATGACTTAGGAGATAATCACGTTGGAACTTCTTTAGAAACACCGATGCGAGAGGATGCCTTTAAAATGGGAAATGACCAGAAAGTAGAATTAATAGAAGGTCATTTTAGAGAAATTATGAATATTTTAGGTCTAGACTTAAACGATGACAGCTTGAACGGAACTCCACATAGAGTGGCGAAAATGTATGTGAAGGAAATTTTCTCAGGACTTAATCCGGCAAATAAACCTAGGGTTGCTTTATTTGACAATAAGTATCAGTACAATCAAATGTTGGTTGAGAAAGACATAACTCTATATTCCTTTTGCGAGCATCATTTTGTACCGATTATTGGTAGAGCACATGTAGCTTATATCTCAAACGGAAAAGTTGTAGGTCTTTCTAAAATTAATCGAATAGTTCAGTATTACGCTAAACGACCACAAGTACAAGAAAGGCTTACCAAACAAATTGCTGAAGAATTAAAGCAGCTATTGGAAACTGATGATGTTGCAGTTGTAATTGAGGCGGAACACTTATGTGTTGCAGCTAGAGGAGTTGAAGATGTAAACTCTAAAACGGTAACTGCAGAGTACTGTGGAAAATTTGAAGATAGTTCTGTTAGAAAGGAGTTTTTAAATTATGTGAAAGGGTAAATAAATTCAAAATCCTATTTTATATACTTTACTTAAATGGTTTTGAGAAATTGGTAATTAATCAATAAAAACCTAAATCTCTTAAGTCTTTGCGAGGAACGAAGCAATCTAAGATGAGATAATTATAGCGTATTGACCTTCCTTATCTACTTCGATAGGTTTCGAAGATCAAGCTCGGTCATCCTGTATTAAGATATATTCAACTAAAGTTAAGAGAAGCACCCTGAGTGAATTTCTTCATCATATTCCATAAACTATTCTAAAAAAGAATTTTGTATCGAAGGGTACTTTTTAATTAAACTCCTCAAAAAAGGACATTGAGTGTTCCGAAGAACGAGGAATGTACCGAAATGTCCTTTTTTAACAAAAACTATAATCTCACTTTGTGAGATTTGTTTTTTTTTGATTTCAGAAGGTTGAGCTTGCTCAGAACCTTCTGAAATCAAAAAAGCCTCCAATCTTACGATTGAAGGCTTATCTTTGTCGGGGTGGCAGTACTACATTGCACAAAACACATTAAAATTAAAATACACTAATCAATAGAAAAAACTCAACATATAAAGCTATTTAGACAAAAACAAGATGCAAAGTAATTCATAGTAGTTTTTTTATGTTCTCGTTTTGTGTGCAGATAGTGTGCAAATAATTAACTTTACAACAATAATAAATATACCCTTTATGGCGGCACTTACCTTTTCTTATCGTTCAACAATAGATAAAGCCCCACTTGAAACTAGACTTTCATTTACAACTAGCAATGGAGAGCGAACTTCTATTTATTCTCGCTCGAAGATTGAAGTCTCTAAAGACTTTTGGACAGAATACAAGAAGAAAGTAAATTTTCGAGATACTGAAAAACACAATAAAGCAGTAGAGCTTGATAATAGTATAAACCAACTCAAGGACTTTGTATTATCTAATTTTGATAAAGCTGAAGATTCAACAGTTAGCAAAGATTGGCTAAAAAACACTATTCGAGAATTTTACAACCCTACAAAGAAGAAAGAAGAAATACCTTCTGACCTTTTAGCATATTTCAACTACTACTTAGATCTAAAGGAACACCAATTAAAAGAACGCATAAGGTCATGGCAAAAGTGGATAACGGTAAGAAATAAATTACAACGAATGATTGAAGCGAATGGCAAAGATTATGAGCTGAAAGATGTAAACGAAGATTTTACCAAAGATTGGTCAACCTACTGCAAAGACCTAAACTATTCCAATACTACCACAAATAAAGAATTTACGTACATTAAAACAGTTTGCTCCCACGCAAAGACTAAAGGTAAAGAAGTAAGCCTTGAACTTGATAAATTAAAGCCAAACCTAAAAGAAACCCCTAGCCCAAAAATCTATTTAACCTTTGATGAATTAAAGCAATTACAAGCCTTGAATGAATTACCTAGCTACCTAGATAATTCAAGAGATTGGCTTTTAATATCATGTTATACAGGGCAACGAGTATCTGACTTTATGAGGTTCAATAAGTCAATGCTAAGAACCGCAGGAAATAAAACCTTTTTAGACATCCAACAAGTCAAAACAGGCAAAGACATTTCTATTCCAATTCTACCTATTGTGCTAGAAATTCTAAATAAAAGAAATGGCGAATTTCCAAAGGCTATAAGTTCGCAAAAGTATAATGACTACATAAAGGAAGTAGCAAAATTAGCAGGACTAACTGAGGTTATTAAAGGAGGTATAAGATATAACAATAGGGTTAAAACGGGTAAATACCCTAAATGGCAATTAATAACTTCACACATTGGAAGAAGAACTCTAGCCACTAATTTCTATGGTAAAATTCCCACTACTTACTTAAAGAATATTACAGGACATGGAACAGAACAAATGCTGTTATCGTACATAGGTAAAACGAGTAAGGATACTGCTTCAGATTCTTATGACTTAATGATGGAAACAATTAAATAATATGGGGAATTTCAAATACACAAATGATCAGTTTGCTGAGTTTGCACTATTAATTCTAAATTTTGATAAGGAGAAAGTTGAGTTTTTCAAAAAAGGTTTTAGCGAAGATGAATGGAAACTAATACTAAAGGGAATAGTTATTGACTGTCAAAAAATATTAGATTTTTCAAGCAGCCATTCAGACATTCAAAAAGCGGAGGTAATAAAGGATTTCGCAGATTTTTTTCACCTTAGAATGTTCAGACCTCAAATGAGAAAAATATTAGTTTCAGATAATGGTAAAAAAACTTTATTTAAACCACCTAAGATTATTTCTGCAGTTGACATTAAAAAAGACATTATAAAAGAGAACAACTATTCATTAAGCTTTGAGGAACTTTTTAAATCAAATGACTTTGCAAACCTATTCATTGATATTCTTACAAATTCCTTCGAAAAACCATTTCTAAATAAAAACAAAGAATACATAGGTAACAATCAAGGTATTTTTGGATTAATGTTTGACTTATTTGATAGAGAGGGTTATCTAAACCAGACAAAGCCAATTGAAAAAATTCAAGCTCTTAACACTTCTTTCCCTAACCTTACATTAGACGAATCAGTTCTGAGAAAACACTATAAAACGATTGAAAAAGGAGATTTTAAAAATATTATTAGCAGAAAGCTTTCACAATTTTCACGTAAAGGAAAATCGGGAAGTTAAAACATTCATTTAGAGTTTCTTTTGTTCGGCAAATAATTTTATCATGAAAGAAACCGAGCAAATGAACAACCCATTTGAAATAATTAAGCAGGATTTAGAACAAATCAAATCCATGCTTCAAGGAATTGAGAAACCTCAAAAAAACTCTCAGAGTAATAATCAAGATAATAGCTTCTTAGCGCAATACGTGCCTAAATCAGAAGTTCGTGGAAAACTAGCTTCAGCTTCTACCTTGTGGAAGTATGAAAAGCAGGGTAAACTTCAAGCCTTTGCTATCGGAGGAAAACGCTTTTACAAAAAAGCAGACTTAGAAAATGCTTTAGTTAAGTTGAATAAAAAAGTGGATGCGATATGAAACCAACTCATAAACACTCAACTCTTTACACTCATTCAACTTATAACAGTAAAGTTAATCAATTACTAACATTTTTAAAGGCTGTAAGTCACTTAAAACCGATTAGCTATACTTCAATAGAAAAGCTTTCTAATCACTTTGAAATTAGTCATAGATGCCTGTTAAGGCTATTTATTTTAAATGGTGGGAGGGTTAACTATGAAAAGTAGAACCGTTCAACTTAAAAAGGTTCATGATGCCTTTTTCAATCAGTCGCTTACCATGAAAGAAGCGGACGTTTTAACAGGCGTAATGAGAGAAAATATTTGTTGGTATTGTAAAGAGCTTGGAGAAAGTAATCGTTTGCACAAAGAAGGTAAAAGGCTTTGTTCAATTACTAATCATAGAGCTACAACCTACACAACAAATCCACTTCTTAAACCGAAAGACAACCAATTTAATCTATTTGAATAAGCCATGAGAGTATCGGAGGAAATAACTCTGATACTCCCTTTAATGGTCTATAAAAAAATAGATGAAGTAATTAGCGCAAAAGAATTTAAGCACGTTAAAAAGCCCGAAAAGGAGTTATTAATTTATCTTGTTTCTGAGCTGATTACTTTAGGGAGTATCAAGAAAAAAAGAGAGTATCATAATTTAAAAACTGAAAAGCTAAAATCTATATTAAGTTATAAGTTAAATTCTTACGTTAAAATATTACAAAATGAGGAAATTATAATTACTGATAATTATTACATAAAAGGCAGGAAGTCGAAACACTATAAATTAAACCCTGCTTTTATAAGTCCATCAATGAAATATTTTAAGATTGATACTAAAGGAAAGCTTTACGAATCAATTACAAAAGAAGCCTATAAAGAGAGAAAGAACCACAACCGATTAAAGCCCCATTTAAAGCAAATGAAGGACTTGTTTTATAAATTAGACTATGACTACAAAGAAGCTCTTAAATGGTCTAAGAACAACTTAAAAGAAGGCTCTTTGATGGCTGCAAAATCGAGTATAAATAACCTTAGCAACTCAAAGACTAAATACTTCAATAGAAATAAAACCAATCAAAGATTAGACACTAATTACACTTGTTTAAATAAGAATTTACGTCAATTTATTAAAGGTAACTATGTAAATATAGACCTACAGAATAGTCAACCTGTTTTACTATCTCTATTATTAAATACTATTAATACTTCCACTAATTCAGATAGTACCTTATGTTATAAAAAAATTAAGTTTAAACCTTTTAAACTGTATAAAAATAAAGTAGTTAGAACTGTTTCATTAATTCCTAAAAGTGGTAGTATTTCCTGTAATGAGGAATTTATAAAGTTTAAAAATAGTTGTTTGGTTGGGAGGTTTTACGATGAGTTTAAATGTGATTTTGATGATTTACATAGAGATGATGTGAAGCGTTTAATGTTTGCTATTTTATTTTCAAGTAATAAATTTAAGAACGGTGTTGGAGTGCCTTATTCTAATGAGAAGAAAGTATTCAAAAGTGTTTATCCATTAATTTATGAGATAACTAAAATTTTAAAAGATGGTGACAGGTATGGCGAGAATGAAAGTTATAAGAATCTATCTATTTCACTTCAACAATTAGAGAGCTTTATTTTCATTGATGTAATTGCAAAAGAATTATGCGAAAATGGAATAATACCTTTAACTATTCACGATAGTTTTATTATACCTAAAGATAAGGCTGAGGAAGCTCAAAAGATAGCTTGTAACGTATTTAAAACCATCTTTGGAGTTATCCCTTCATTCAGTATTGAAGTACTTTAAATAAGGTTGAAACCTAGTTAGTACCTGCGCAATTAAGGCTATTTATGATGCTTTGAACAACTTGAGGCGTCAATCCAACAGTTTTATCAGTTTGAAAAAAGTTGTTTGTTTGAGAAATTAAATCAGATTGAATAAAATCAATATCTCTAGTTATATTGAAATCTAATCTTGCATCTGTTGCTTTTTCGCCAATGAAAAAAGGATTGCCTTTAATTTTATTTGCATTTTCTTTCAATTCATTTTCTTTTATACTTTCCGAAATTAAATTGTCAAAATCTGTTATTATTTCCTTTTTTTATAGACCTTTTTCATTTTGAATTTTTAGTGACTTTTCACGCTTCTTCTAATCTTTTTTTAAGTTCTTTTTGTTCTATTTGTTTTTTAATCAATTTATTTTCGAATTCAATCTTAGTTAATTCTGAAGTAGTTAAAACTTCCCCATACTTTGTCCATTTTACATAAAGAATCATAGATATGGCAGGAACTAAAATAGAAATCAAACCAAAATATTCATCTAGACCTTGAGAAAGATAATTTTCAAAGACAATTAAATAGAAAGCCATTAGAGTCCATCCAATTCCGCCAATCAGGCATAAGATTGCAGTAATTTTTAATTTCATATAGTTAATTTAAATGTTTTACAACGTTTTGCATATGGCTTGTGGCGGTTTCGAAGCACTTTCCTGTCCTCCGAAACCAAAGCTGGCTAAGGAGTGAAAACCTTGCTGGTAGCTGTTCACCCGCCATAAGCTATATGCGTTGTTGGCGTTTCGTTATTTTTCAATCTTCTTTAAAAAAATAGAGTACAGCAATTGCTGCAATATGTCTTTCATCATATTCAAAACCTGAAGGGAAACAAATCACGTGGTCAGCTGACGAAATATTATTTGTTATGTAAATGTCCTTTGTGTGTTGAGCAACAGAAGACCTCAAGTATATGTCAATCGTATGTTGAGCTTGTGATGATCTAAAATAGATGTCATCAGTGTAATTTGTTTGCCTATTATTTACGGTAATATCACAGTAATTTCCTGATGTAGAAATATAAATGTCTTTTGTATGTTGTGTCCTTCTAGGAGAAAAGTAAACATCAATCGTATGTTGCGCTTGACTAGATCTGAAATAAATATCTTTTGTATGTTGAGCTTGTCTTGAAGCAAAATATACATCTTGAGCAAGGCTTGTCTGAATAGTCGATAGAATAATGGTTATTCCAACAATGATAATTTTGGTAATTTGATGTTTCATATTTGTGAGTTTTTATCTAATGAACGCCAACGGTTTGTATATGGTGCGTTTGGCATTTCAATGCTCTTAACTTTCAATCTGCTACTATGTTTCTTAATTGCTATTATCTTCATTTTTTAGCACTATTTGCCAAATGCACTATATTTTTTGTTAGCAAACGTTTTTTATTACTAAGGCAAGTTTACTTTTATTGGAGTTCTGTCTGGAAATCTATCCCCAATTTTTGGATTTAAAGTTTCGGCAAGATACTTTTCCACTCCTTCCATTTGATTTGCATTCACTTTTGCCCAAGTAACTTTTAAATCTGGATACTTTGTTATTTGAGTATTTGTCCTGTGGTCTCGAATTCTGTCCTTAATAATTCCACTACCGAGTCTAACAACAGTATCGTTTGACCAAATAATATATACTCCTTTCAAATCATTAAAATGGTCGTGGTCAAGGTTTAAGTTTACAAAACTACACCAAACATCATTTTGGAATTTTATCCAATCTAAATTTAATTCTTCAATATTTATCTAATTTGTTGTGATAATTGATTAACAAAATCCTTTAAAACTGCTCTTACTGATTTATCGCCCCTAAAATTTGCGGACATTATAATTTGACCTGTGTTTAAATCTATTACTCTTGCTGAAAAACTCCTGTAGGCATAATAAAACACATCATAGTAATAAGTATAGTTTAATTCTAAAGCATAAATTGAATTCAGTTCTTTAATAGAATAGATTTCAGCTTCAAATTCATTATTTACGGGGTCACTACCTTTTATTTTGTCTTTATATTTAAGTGCCTTTTTCGCTGTGGAATACGCAATAACATTAAATCCTTTTTCAAATAATAAATGATTCAATTCTCCTACTGTACCTGTAATGTCATCTTCTTCCGCAATTGTCAAGGTCGCATTTCTCGAAAATGTTGCCCCTGGTTTAACGCTTAATTTTACTGTTCCACAGGATGTGAAGATTAATGCTGTTAATATAATTACTAAAATTGTCCTTGATTTTTTCATATCGTGTCTTTTAAAATGTTTGCTAACGGTCTAGTATATGAGCAGTAGCGGATAAAACTGCGCTAACTCTTCAGATAGCAATATACTCAATTAAACACAAAAACGCTTTGAGATTACTCACAAAGCGCTATTGCTTTTATACCTTGTTGGCGTGTCGTTTTATTTCATTTCTTCTTTCCCATTACTATGTAAAGCAAATCGTCCCTTCTCTTTGGGGTGAACTACTTCTTTTTCTGGCCATGGCCAACCACCAAATTGAGTTTTACCATATTCTTTCATGGTTTCTCTAATTTCTTCTTCTGTATTCATTACAAAAGGACCATGTTGAACTACGGGTTCACCAATTGGTTTTCCTTCTAGGATTAGAAAATAAGCTTCTTGATTTCCATTTTGAATCTCAATATCTACATTACCATCTAATTCAATAATGCTGTCATGAGAAATAGTCTTTTCTTTAATTTTGATTTCATTTCCTTTGTAAAAGAATATAGACCGATTTGCTTCATGGCTTGTTTTAAGTAAAGTCCAATTGGCATTTGCATCCATTTTTACAGTGTAAACACCAACTGCATTTTGAGTATTTGACGCCCATGAATTAGGTGTTGTTTCAAGTGCCTTCGTATCGTTTATTTTACCTGCAATTACTTGAATCGTAGTTATATTTCCTGAAT